>Ga0233437_1001647_pt1 | contig 39427 bp, 28 predicted proteins | sample SI_122_August201_FD_182714 | JGI IMG/M metagenome (GOLD analysis project Ga0233437, IMG submission 182714) | Seawater microbial communities from Saanich Inlet, British Columbia, Canada - SI_122_August2016_200_MG | ecosystem: Environmental > Aquatic > Marine > Inlet | place: Canada: British... | reverse complement strand
CAAGATCAAAGAACAAACTCTGGCTTTACGTCGCCAGCAGCACCTACAAAGGATAGGTGTATAATCCAACCAACGAGGCTAAAAGTCTCCATTAGAAACTGTCCGAAAGCTTTGAGGACATACAGTTGCAAGTTCATCCAACAACTTCAAAAGCTTCGGATCACGCTCTACATTTTCCCATAGCGCTTTCACCTCTTCAAGGACAGCCAGATCACTCTCTAGTGCATCAATGAAGTTGTCACTGAAATCATCGCTATCATAACGTTTGACTTTATCGTTCTCCATCAGACGTTCTAATGCAATATCATCCCCATTTTCTAGCAGCTCAAAAACCTTATGCGCGTGCTTTTTGCTGATATAGACATTCCCCTTTTCAAACTCCTCAATGAATATTTCATAGGAGCGAATAAAGCGGTCAATCGAATTTCTGAAGGCAAAGAAACTGCTCTCCAATCGCTTGATCAGCAATATCTTCATGAATTTGCCCATATTCCGCTGAGATTGTTTCTCTAACTGTCCAAGTTTTTTTGTTGAAAACAGGAAAGGGGTATAGCGTGCATACTTGAAATTATATGCAATAAGCTCGATGGTCTTATTAAAGATTTTATCTTCTTCTTCATTCAACACATAGAATAAAGATTCAGGGTCATTGACTTCAGGAAACTTCAAGCCTTGTTCTAGCAGATCTTTTTCGAAATATTTGACAATCTCTGTTCTGGTTCGGCGTACCATTAAATACTTGAGTACTCTCTCTCTGATCAGGCGTGAGTTTTCTCTCACAATGCGGATGTACTCTTCGTTATCTTCTTGTCTGTCCAAATCATTCAGCTTCTTCTGCAATTCACTGAAGAAAGATTCCAGGTCGGGAAGGTTTGGGATGGTACTCTTTCGGGCATTTTGAAAGAGCTTTATTTCACTCAAAATATCTTTCGGAGAATTATTATAAGGTGTAGCTGTCACCAGAATAACCCGCTTTCCTCGACATATCTCAGCGATCAATTCATAGGTCTTATTCGTTTCTGTTCTGAAACGATGGGCTTCATCAATAATGATATTGGTATATTTTTCTGCCCCTCGTTTTAGTATTCCTTCTAATTTGCCAACTGATTCAAAGCTTCCCGGCACCCCAAAATCAGCAAAAGCATTTTGCCACGAGCCAGGGTTATCTTTATCCACGAGTGCAGGCGGTGCAATCACCAATGTTCGGCCATCCAATTGTCCTGCCAGCAGAGTTGCAATATAAGTTTTTCCCAAGCCCACTACATCAGAGATAAAAACCCCGCCATACTCGCCTAAGATTTTTTTTGCATTAATAACAGCTTGTTTTTGATACTCTAGCTCCATGAAGCCTTCGGGAAAATAACTGGCAAAGACTTCATCTGATTGGCTCAGATCATCTTTGAAATATTCATATAGGAATTTCAAATAAAGGTGATAGGGATTAATATCTTGGTTAAGCCAAGTTTTCGTTTCAATCGTTTCTATATATTTCTCACTAATATCGACAGAATCTTTCCACAGTTCTTCAAACTTATCTTTTGCAAACTTGTGATCAGAAGCGTTCTTAAGCTCTACATTGAATTCAAGATTATCTTCTAAGCCCGATTGGGTCATATTGCTGGAACCAGTAATGACTCTCCCAATGTCTCGATCATCCTCTTTGAAGGTCATTATATAAACCTTCGCGTGAATTTTCTGAGAAGGATAAACCCTGATTTCCAACTTCCCGCTTTTAATCCATTCAATGAACTTTACAACACTTCGTTCTACACTCTGGCTATCTTCGGAAAATTCCAGTTCCTTTGCAACCTGGGCCTCAAAATCATCTTTTGCTTCAGCATGAGAAAATTGCATCTCAAGCTGCTCTTCTTTTTGGACAGTTGTAATCAGATCATAGGTTTGTCTATTGGTGCTAATCCCAACAAGAATTCTAATTTTCTCTGTATGATCCAAAGATTGATAAATTGCTGAAAACCCGCTGGTGTAGAAATATCCCACCAGAACATCAAAGAACTGGGCATCTTTAATCAGAACATTGAAGCGGTCTTTTAATGTCTGGTTCTCTTCATTGGTAATAAACGTAAGGTCAGTTGTCATGGGTAATCCCCGGTTAGATACTCTTTGTCTTTTGGTCTGCTCCTTCTCCAAACCCTTCTCCTCAAAACAAAACACCACCAACTCAATTTGAGAAAGCGGCGTAAATATGCTAAGCTTTAGATGCCATACGCCGCGCCGCGTAGGCCTGCCGGGAGTGTTCTAGCACTGCCCGGTTTTTGTTTCTGAAAGTATAGCATAATTGTAGTTAGCGAAAGCACCAAAGAAAGCGCCTAGTTTAGTTTTTTGCCTTAAGTACAGACTACATTACCGGCTAAGTTTGTGTCGGTAGCCACCTGCCTGTATAATTCTTGACACTCGAACACTGAATATTGCCTATAAGCCACTGAACACCAAATACTGATCGCTACCCCAATCTCTCCATCAAAAACAACACCTCCGCCGCATCGTCATAATCCAACGCATTATCATCTGCTAACGCCCTATTGCGAGAGCCTTGAAGAACAGAAAGAATTTTTGGTGCTAAAAGCTTTGCCCACATAGGGGTATCTGTTTCAAAAGAAGCTTTTGTTAGAGGTTGAATAGCTTTAGACAATTGCCCAATTTGTCTAAGTACGAGAACCTCATCAATTAGTTGTCCTCCAAGACTTTGGGCATGTCCACCACGCTTTCGATAAGCCAAATATGTATCTCGCGCTTGCGTCCATGCATCATGAGCAGCATCAGTATGGTCTGTTGTTGCTTCAATTTGATATAGTGTATGAAATGACCTCCAAATTTCCGCTGCTTGGTCGAGATGTTTTTGGCATTCAATTGCCCGCATAATTTCTAATCTAGCTTCACTATAACGATTAAGTTGAAGTAAGGTATAAGCAACACCATTTCGAACAAATCCTTCATGACGTAAATCACTTGTTTCAATATAAATATCTACAGCTTGTCGATAAAAAGTAAGTGCTTCTTCCAAACGCTCAAGCTTAACATAAAGATTGCCCAACTGGCTTAAACTACCTGCCTCATCATGTCGATAATTACCTTTAGTACAAATTTCCAAGCTACGACGATAGACGATTTCAGCATTCTCATCATCATGTATTTCTTCATACACCATCCCAATCTGGTGCAAAATCGCAGCAATAGATTGAGGTTCATTCTGCTTTTCGAAGATAGAAAGAACTCCTTGATATTCATCAAACGCTTCTGTATATTTTCCTTGCATACGCAATACATTTGCTAGTTGCGCTTTCCCGACAGCTACATCTCGCAGCCTTTTCCCTTTTTCATCCCGCCCAATAGACTCCAAATACTTTTCAGCAGCTTCATCTAGTCGGCCTAATGCACTCATACAATTAGCTTGTTCGGTCGATGCAACAGAAGCCATATGTTCTCCCTGTTTTCCTAGATTTTCAAACAGTTGTTGAGCCACAATGAACTCATCAAGCGCATGGGTTATCACTCCCCTCTTATATAATATTTTCCCAAACAAAACGTGAGTCAAAGCCACATCAAAACCTGCATCCTGATAAGCATCAGTACCTACCTCGCGGAATTTTTCTAACAAGTTCTGCACTTTTTCATGGGCAGACAGGAGTTCACCTGAAGCAAGCAGACGTTCTATTACTAGACGTTCGTTTTCGAAACGGACGCTTCCCCACTCAGTGATTTGATCAGCCGATTTTTCACGAAGCTTCACAGCTTTTGCCAAGGCGACAGGGCGATTTAATGGAGCCAAGATTTGCTCAATAGAACCGGCCGCATCGCAAACAATCTTGGCTGAGGAAGAATCGTTGTCGAGCAATTCATCCAACCAAGCCAGTAGCGCCAGCAGATTAGGAAGCTCAAATAAGGTCAGAACCAATGCCATATTACTATTTTCAAATATTTGACCACGAAGAAAACTAGTCAACTTCAACATTGCTTCTGCCCAAGCACTTTTAAGCAAAGAAAACTCTTCCTGCCCTATGCCTAATTTCAAATAAGCGGGCAAGGCAGGGTCAAGACGTAGGTAGCCATAGTCTTGCATTTCCGCGATACCTATTTGAGTTAATTGTTGAGCAAGAGCTATAATATCTCTCTGCTGGACAACCATAACCGTAGCCATCACTGCCAAATGCCCGCCACCGTGAAAAACCGCCAAGCGGTTCACGCGCTCGCGCACTTCGGCGGGCAGGCGACGCAGGGAGAGTTCCACGCTGGCGTAGAGCGAGTTTTCACGGTCGCCTGTGTTTTCTGCTTCGAGTTTTGCCATCAATGCGGCAACATTTTGGGTGGTGGCACGCACACCCGTCGCCACTTCACGCGCCAGCAAGACCAGCGCTCGCGGGTGGCGGTCGACCACATTGACCAATTCTTCGATCTCTTCGGGCGTACGCGCATCGTCGCTGGCGGGCGGCTGCCAGCCGTGCTGCGCCATCACTTTCTCAACCAGTTGAATGGCTTCGTTTTTGTGCAGGCGGTCTAATTCAACCGTGTTTTGCTTAAAGGGTGCGGGCAAAACTTCACGGCTGGTGAAGATCAGGCGCGTTTTCTCAGAAGCCGCCAGCAATTTTTCGCATAAGGCGAGCAGTTCGGTCACATCGGCAACGCCAGCGGGATTCACGCCTTCACTATTTGGCAGGACGCTTTCCAGATTATCGAGCAAGATCAGCGTGCGGTGGTCTCGCAGGGCGCGTGCCACAGGCTGGAGGGCTTCATCGAGAGTCTTGTATTGGGCAACGGTATATTTGGGCAATAGTTGCCTGCCGATCACGTCCAGCACGCCTTTTACATCCTGTACGTTTTGGGGTTCCACGCTCACGAAAACAGCGCGTTCAAAACGGCTCGAACGTACCAGCCAGCGCACCAGTTCTGTGGCGAGGGCGGTCTTGCCCATCCCGCCGCTACCATGGATTACGGCGTAATCTTTCAGTTCCAGCAAACGCTCCAGATGCAGGAGCATCCAGCTGCGTCCAACAAAAGAATGCTCAGGGGCTTCGGGCAGCAAGCCCAATTTGAGTTCGTTCCGCCGGGCTGACAGGTGGGCGGCAGTTTTGCCCGCTTTAACGGTAAAAAGCTGCGGGTCAGCTTCATCCTGATACAGCACAGGCACAAACCAATCCCGCAAATCCAGTTTCCCCGCCCCCATGATCTTGAAACGATACGGGTCATCATAAAGCGCAATTTGCCCTGCCAGCATCGCATCGCCGACGCGCTTGCCCTCTGCCAGACTTTTGTAAAAAGGCTCCACAAAACGGCGGGCGGTCTCGACCAGTACACTGTGGCTCATCGCCACCACCGAGCCGACGCCCTCCTCGAGCAATTTCGCAGCCACAGAAGCTTTGGGATCTGCTACAGACTGTGCCGTCTGGCAGGCATCCAAATAAATCAGCGGGACGCCATATTGCTGCAATTCAGCCGCTAATTCCGTCGCATGGACAAGTTCCAGCAGACGCTGTCCCAGTTTTTGGCTATCGCGTGGCGATTCAAAACAGAGCGCACCCAAGCCCACGCGGCGGTCATAGACCCCATGTCCGTCAAAATGAACGATCTCATAAGGCTTCTTTTCGGCATACGCTTTTTTGAGCGCAGCTTTCAAAGCAGAAAAAGTCGGCGGATGCAAAATCTCCAACTGCACCAATTCTTCACCTAGATTTTCAACCGCCTGTACCAGCGGGAGGGCGCTGCTGCGATGGTCGAGATAACCAACAGGATTGCCCGCCTCGTCCACTTCGGGGCGTGGACTGAGCAACAGGACACGGATCGGAAGTTTGGCTTGGCTGCTCACGGTCAGCTTTCGATTCGGCAATCGGCGCCGTACCCTTACCCCCTCTGCCCCCTGCGAGAGATACCCGACCCCATCATGCATGATCTCCCACGGCAAAGAAAGCAGGTCGCTGGCGGCTTCACGGATCAGGGCAGCTTCATCTTTTTCTGCGCCTTCAACAGGCTCCCCGTCAACTTGTACCGAGAAGCGGCGACTGCCGCTTTTACGTTTCCACTCATTCAACGGCTCATTCGCAGATTCTCCGCCCTGCGCAGCCTTGTAGAGTGCGTTGCCCCATTCAGGCAACGCTTTTTCTGTCTTTTCAGCACGGGTTTTGAAAACACCCGTGGGCCACTGATAATACTTCTCGATATACCAACGAATCTCCCCCAACTCCACCGCTCCCAGCGGGGCAGTGAATTTGTAACGTTTACTGGTGATCTCTCGCTGGCTGCTGTTAGCAGGGTTGTAAGTTAGCGTCGCCGTAGCGGTCGCACGCCGAACGCCATCTTTTTCGACGATGATGGGGTCAGTCAGTTCAAGGATTAGCTCTTCAACTGGTTCAACGCTGATGATTTCAGACGGCTTCCAATCATTGGCTAGCATTTTTCCTAAAGCGGCAAGAAGATGCGGCATTTTCTCGTCCAAATTGGGACCTGTTGCCCCTGCTTCCAGGAAAATATGGATCGGTTCTTTCGGGAAGAACGGTTTCAATAAACCAGCAGGCACGCCAGGCATAATCAGCGAAATGACTTTGTAATCTTCATCGGCGCGTTCTTTGGCAACTTTTTGAGCCAGCTTCAACTCTTTCTGCACCCACTCTGAGCTGAGTGAATCAATGCTCAACAAAATCAAAAAAGCCTGCGCCGTTTTGATTTTTTCGCTCAAGGTTTCGTCCAGCATATCCCCGCCCGTAAACTCACGCGAATCAACCCATGTGGAAACCCCTTCCAACTCAAGGGTTTCACGCAAGCGTTTTACAACATCATCGTTCCTGGATGAATGCGAGATAAAAATGTGTTCTGCCATCGAATTGCCTCTTTCAATACCCGCCTGTGGATGGGTATCACACTACGTTGCAAATGGTTGCTTAGGCCGCGTGTTTACTTTGTCCCAGCCTCTTTACTACCCATTTCTGTTTCAGCCTATTAACGGGCATCAAGCAAAACGACCGTTGTGTAAAGCATTTCTGATAATCAACATTATCTATAGAGTGTTGATACAGCATGAAGACAAGAACTAGACACTTTATTTGCTAAATAATTAAATTCATCTAAATTGATACTAGCTGATAGCCCTAAGTTGTGCCCAACTGTATTTCTGAGTCTGGCAGTGACTTCGATATCATTCTCTATTCCTGGGAGGGCGCTTTTAGATTCGCTAACAATATCTGTGAAAGTTGCACTTCCAGTATTTATCCTACGTGTAATCCCAATCCTTGAACGTGAATAAGAATTTTGATTATTCAATATCTGCCCAAGTGTTTGTTCGGTAACTTGACCACTTGGTTCTGATTTCAATAAGCTTTCAAATAATAAGCAGCCTTTGAATAGGTGTAGATAAAAGGGCTCCCATGTGCCGTCTTCTATCCGAAGATTTAAAATATGAATTCTATGATTCCATTCTAAGTAAAATGAAATCCAAGATGTTACAAGAGTTCGCCATTCTTGATGATCAGTTATTGCTCGTTCCAAAAACAATTGCCGCACTTCATCAAGTGTAAGTACCACCGAGCCAGAAATATCGTTATATTTTCCAATCATTGTCTCAAACCATTTCTCAGCATTGGCGGTTAATTCTTGGGCAGCCTGTTCTGGGTTTTCCCCATCTAAAACCAGAAACAGTAAAGGGGGAGTTCGTACGCCTGGGGAGTTCTTCATATCTTCTGCCGCAGTTATGTCAAAAAAGAAAGTTGCTGCCTGATAATCATGCATCATAAATGCTGAAATAGCCATAAAGTAAAAAATATAACCTTTATGAATTCTTTCGTACGCCTGATTATCAAACTCTTTCAATTCAGTCAGAATATAAATCGCGGAATTAAATGCAGACAAGTAATCTTTTTTACTATAGTCGATTACGAATGGAAGATGTGTAAAGAAATCACGTGCATCGTTAGGATTTCCTGTTGCTGCTCTTCTAAATCGTTTTAGTAATTCGTCAGTATTAATTTGAGTAAAATTTGGTTTTACCATAGCTTTTATTTTTGTATGATTATTCCGCAAAATTATTAACCATAATGCGGCAGCCGCACCAATGAATAGGATAAGACTATTTATGATAATCGTAATTTTGTGCGTAATTGGGTGCGCACCATATAAAGTGCGTTTCCGCCGTATATTACCTACTAGTGCGAACACAACTATCAAGCTTGCGATGCAAATAAGAGGTGAAAGTAAGCATGTCTATTGCATCTTGCTCGTTTATATTCCATTTGATTTTTGGAGCATGAGCGAGTGTGTTCCTGAATGTACCAAATAGACCTTTGAGTAAATTCATTAGCCCCTTGTGTTCGCTTCTCTCTGTCTCGGTACGCAAGGTATTAAAAGCCAATAGTGGAGAACTGCCACCGAAGGCTTCATCTACCAATCTTCCACCATCGCGTAATAACCCAGATTTATCTCGAATCTTATCAGCAATACTCTTTGTTGCTTCAAAAACTGCATGAAAATAATTATCTTGAAGTAATTCAGCTCGACAGAATAAAAGTATATCGCTATGAATACTTCTGGCTAGCAATTGCTCATATAGTTTTCCTGCTCGTTCTTGTGCTTCTGATAATGTGTTAGCTGTAGATGTTTCGCGAAGTTTCCCATCATCACCAAGGGCAAGGCCAGCAAATGCTAATATTTTATTGAGTTCAAATTTGCGGTTTTCAAAAACATGTTGATTTTTAGTATAGAGAACAGGGTTCATAGCTCTGTAAATAAATGCGACAATATTATTTGCACACCCATCAATATTTTGTTTTTGTTTCAAGGCTTCAAAAAGCCTATCACGTTTTGTATAACCAGGTAGCGGATCGTTTATATTGCACTCTTTTAACAGACGACCGATTTCACTACCAGTGAAACCTTCGCTTGTGTCACCCAAAACAGCGCATATTGTTTTTAGAACTGATTCGTCAAATGATGGTATTTGTGACATATGTATTTTACGGTTTATTCAAATTCGAAAAGTGTGCGAATTTCCGGATGTATATTTTGAAGAGTTAGGTCAACTGCTGCTTGTATCCTTATCCTTTCGTCTACATCTCTTAATTTCTCAATTAGAGGTATATATTCTCCAGGTTCTTTGTTATTTGCTAACAATTCACCAAACACACCTATTACATACCATCGATTGTGATTAATACCTACGTACAAAGCACATAAAGTAAGAAGTGATCGTATTTCAAAATCTGAAATTGCAAAGAAGAGATTTCGACATTGCGCCCCAATTTGATCAGTGTATGAGAAGCCCCAACCTTGATGTGAAGTAAAATCTACAAAACGTTCAATGATATCTCTTGTTAATTCTGGATTGATATCTACTATCTGAGAGAAGATACTTGAGTCCATTTTCATTATGATCTCATGCAACAAATCACTATTATCTTGATATAAAGCGATTAATTCTAAAAAGCGTATGCATTTTTCCAAGCTTGCATTCTCTGGAAATGCTAAATCCGTTTGTAGCTTCACTAGTTCGTCAAGATCATTATCATGTAAATTCTCATCGAAAAGACCTACCCAAGCTCGCTTCAGCTCTGTGACTGATTGAAATCGCCTTGTCGGATCACTATATGTGCATCTGTTTACAACCATTGCTACACCGGGAGGAAGTAGTGATTGGTCTTGAATTGATGATGTTAGTGGGCCAGTATATAACTCATATAGCATTCTCCCTAAGCTAAAAACATCAGCTCTTTCATCAGCACACTTTGCATCTCTAAGTTGTTCTGGTGCCATATAGAATGGCGTACCCATTCTATGACCACTTTGAGTAAGACGTGTTGACGCAGAAGTTAGTATTCTTCCTAAACCAAAGTCAGTTACAACAAGCTCAACATCATTGTTGATTAGAACATTGTCAGGTTTAAGGTCTCGGTGAATAACTCCTTGCTGGTGTGCATATTCAACAGCGTTCAAAATCCCTAAATAAATTTGATGTATCCTTTTTTCTTGTCCTACAATTTCTTCTAACACACTCCACAGAGAATTTTCATACAAAGGCATTATGTAATAGTACGGTTCAGTATGAAGTTGTTTGGCAATTACATTAACAACATTGGGGTGGTTAAGACTATCTAAAATACGAACTTCCCTTTGGAACCGTTTTATTCCATCATTATCCATTCCATCTTGAAGTATTTTTTTAGCATAATTAGTACCATCAAGAACACTCTCACAACGCCATACTTCTCCAAATCCGCCACTTCCTATTGGTGATACGTCAGTGTATGTACTCAATTTTCTCTCCTATTTCTCTTTCTTAGAGTTGACGATAAGGCTATTTATCGACAATAGAGGACTCTTTTGGTGCTGGCTTTGCTGTACGCTTTGTTGGGCTACGTTTATTAATCTTATTGCCTATATCTTTAGTCCCTTTTTTATATGAAATGATTATAGTTTTAAATTTATCGACCAGTATTATAAAAGGAATATAAGTTGTTAGTGCTATTATAGAAATTACTAATGTGTAATCAGGCCAATAGCCAATAAGCAATCCTGCTGAAATTTCTAATATCAACAATAACAATACGCCTGCCCGTATGAGAGTGCGACAAAAATACAAAAAGCCCGGCAATGATGCGATTGGTTTATCTGTTGGATTGAACTCGAGCAATCCAATTGTTGTTGCAACAATAACAATGACTAATAATAAGAAGTAAGCCCAGTAAGTCAGCAGGATATTTTCAAAAAACGAAAGTAAAAAAGCCTTAAAACGATTTACTTTTATGGGAGTAAAAATATTCTGATAGAAACCGTGCTCAAGTATTTCTTCATTGTTGTAGAAAGTCAACTTTACTTCGTCTCCATCTAACAAATTAACTGGCGGTGTATAGGCTATGGTTGTATATTTCTTAGTATTGGGCGCAATATTTCTAAACGTAGTTTCGATAGGGATAGAATCGGCTGTAAATGGTATTTCTTTTGATGCGCGGACATAAGTTGCGCCAATTCGGATATACACATCATCTAGGGTAACATCTGTATCATTCTCAACTTGAACATTAATGGTAGTTTCTTGCCCGCTTTGGATATATTTTGGAATCATAAAAGTGTAAATTTCACTAACAGAATGGTAACTTGCGTTGACGTAGTTTTTGGAACGTACAGAAATCTGATAGAAAGATTCTTGGTAATTCTTTAAATAAGAGGGATATGTATAAAAAAAGTAGACAAACGTAAAAATAAAAAAAAGTAGTCCGATAATAATTTTGCTGTAAGATGATTTTAGAGGAATCAAAAGATTTATAAATTTATTTACATGGGCACTTGTTTTTTGTTTTTGAGATTCCATATCTTTCTCGTGGGCTATTGAGTTATTACGCAACGGCTGTATTATCCAATATTCTAGTATTAGACCTATTGCCAGAATCAAAATAGGGAATGCTATTGCTGTGTTAAATTCCATCGTTGGGACATCCTTAGTATTTTTAATACCTAACTATTCGATATAGCGGACTGTATAACGGCTCACAAATAGCATTAGATTAGAACTTATTTACGCTAAGACTATTTAGCATCAATTAACAACCCAACGTACGCAGGCTCAACTCCAGTATGGTTACTATTTCACTTTGTTAGCTTTTATGTTCAATATGTGGTCTAAGCCATTTCTCAAATTCGTTTATTGCGTTCTCTATTTGTGCAGTAAATTCATTTGATGTGCCACCGCTATAAAGAATTGAATCATTTTCTTCTTCTGATGCGCTATAGATTTGGATATGGGGATTTTTCATCTGGCTAAGCATTTTTTGAATTGTAATCAAAAGTTTTCTCTGACAATGACGAAGCTCAATGATTACATCCTGAAATTCCGAACCCCATTCGACTTGGGCTTCTAGGTGATACTCTTCTAATTCTATGGAGGCTTTGGCCATTTCTTTCCATCGTACATCATAAACATGCGCTGTTCCTTCGTGGTTGTGTTCTGACTCTAAATGCCCAAAAGGGCCTGTCATTTCTTCTGGGTACTCATATTGAAAAATTGATGGGTTTCGGACGATCTTAAATGCTTCACGTACCCTATAAACGGATTTCAACACTTCCTTCGCTAATTGATATTCAGCCTTTCCTTTGAGTTCTTTTTTCCATGCGTTCAATCCACTGTAGGCAAAGAAAGTTGCGGTAACGGCGGATAACCCTACGAGAATATCCTTTCCCGCTGAAACCCAATCGTTAATTTCAGTGATTGTCAAAGTAAAAATTACCCTGTTATTGAAGAGTGCTTGAAAAATGGCGCATATCTCGTTTGTTGTCATGATCTTACCTTGTTAACCTGCACATATTGGCAGAAAATTCTAAAAACCTTATCTTGGGATAAGGACTTTTTATCTAAATTATTTATTCATCATCTGCCCACATAAGTGGGTGTAATATCAAAAAATACATAAAGGCGGGTAAAACAGTGAGAAGGTAGATCATCTCATTATCGGCAGATACTTGTTGAGGCAAATTTGAATCGTAGTAGACTAAAGCAAAGAAGATAATACCCGCTAAGATGTAGCTCCAGTTTTGTAAGAACCAGATAGAATTTTGATTTGTTTTCATTAAATTATTCCCACCGAAAGTGTTTTTCGATAATCTCTATATTCATAAACCTATAGGCTAAAAGTTCTTTTATCGTAAACAAAAATTGACGCGTGTGGGTGTTGTTCTCTAACAAAATCGACTAAGAATTCTTGTCTGGCACATATTCCAGAATTTCCTCCACCCCCACATCAAAAAGCATGCATAAATTTTCTAACACATCGAAGGAAATCCGTGCTCCTTCACCTTTTGAGAGCCTCAGGGCTGTGCCGTAGGCGATATTTCCTTTTCGCATTAAGTCTGTTGCGTTTAAATTGTTTTGTTCTAATAGCCCGGGGATTTTTATTTTTATCACAAGGTAATCTCCTATATTTGCTTAAATCTTCTCGCAAAGAGCAGGAAAAGACATCTTGACAAAGCATAGGAAATTACAGTAGACTGTATATGCTCAAGTGCTACCCGCTCTTGATGTTCCTTCAGTAGTAAATTGTTATGAGCAATTTACTACTGTCTTTTTTAACAGGATTGTTTACAGAAAACAATCTTACAGTGCATTCAATTGAGTGTCAACATGCTCGCTTTGAGGAAGGGAATGAAGGACACCTTTCTTTTTTTATTTAAGCGAAGAGTATGAGTTTCTTCCAAACTTAATCTAATATCGCATCCCTTCTTTTCTTTGTTCATTTTGTTCAGAAATGACATTAAATGCCATCGATTCTATATTGTAAAAGGTGCCCTTTTCTACTGCTTTAGTTTCATAGTTTTTGGACTAGGATAACGCTCCAAATTTTATATATATAGGAGATTAAAATGAAAACGAAGGAAGCAATAGATATATTCTTAGAGGCTAAAGTTGGAATAAGAGCCCCCGAAACAATACAATGGCACAAAGGCAACCTACAAAGGTTTAGCTTGTTTATTGGAGAAAATCAACGCGTAGAAAGCATAGACATACGGCAACTACGTCAATGGCGCATAGAATTAAACCAAAGAAATTTATCTTCTTGGTCCGTTCATGCTTATTTGCGAACTGTAAGGCATTTTTTTAGATGGCTAGAAGAAGAAGAAATGTTATCCAAAAATCCTGCAAAACGATTAAAGCTCCCTCCTTTACCCAAAACCCCTCGAAAAGGTATTCCAGATGCAGATAGAGACGCGATGCTTTCTGTGAGAGAAAATAATATACGAGATTTTGCTATCTTGATGTTTGTAGCAACGACAGGTTGTAGAAAAGGTGGAGTTGAGACATTGACCCTTAGCAATTTGGATGTTGATCTTATGGAAGCCTTAATCATAGAGAAGGGAGAGAAAAGTAGAACAGTGTTTTTTAATTCTAAAGTGGCAGGAGCATTACGAAATTGGTTGGCCATACGCCCCCTTACAAGTGCTGATGAGGTATTTGTGCAAATAACAGGAAAGAAACTGACATCAGCAGGAATCTATCAAATATTTAAAAGAGCCGCTCGTGATGCAGGAGTAGAGAAGAGTTGGAGTCCACATCAATGGCGTCATGCTTTTGCTCGAAATTTCTTACGAAACGGTGGAGATATCGGGATATTGTCCCAGATATTAGGGCATGCCAGTATTCATGTGACACTTTTGCATTATGGAGGTTTAGAAAATAGCGACTTACAAAAAGCCCACCTAAAATATGCTCCAAAAATCGAATAACTCAATATAAGCAAATCGTCCCGTAGATTCTCATAAATCAAGTTGGTTTTGATTGAAATCTACGGGATGATGCTTGATATCAGCTGTTTATTTGAAGGTGTGGGCGAATTCGGGAAGGTAACTTGACTCTTAATCAGCAGGTTCCGGGTTCGAGCCCCGGGTCGGTCACAGAAAAAGAGCTTCTCATAAGAGAAGTTCTTTTTGTTTATGTTACTAAAAGCTTGGAGGGTAAACTTGTTTGTGATGCAGAGAAATCCTGCCCATTAAGTGGGCTGTTCACAGGATTCGTAAAATTTTGTCACAATCCCATTCTCCAGCTCAACGTATCTTTCGCTTTGTTTTTTGCGCGCACCTCCCACTCTAGGGCGAATATCTTCTGGACTTTCTCCCTTTCGTTTATTAGAAATTTCTCAAAATCCACGCGTGGTACTTCGATGTGGATGTCAATGCGGTCCAGCATGGGACCGGAAATCCGCTTTTGGTAGCGGGTCACTGTTTGGTGGGAGCAGGTGCAGGCTTTCTGAGCATCTTGGAAGTGCCCTGAGGGGCAGGGATACATGTAAATGGGTGCGACATGAAGCTGTATCGTTGATTGTCTAGCAAGACACAAGACCCGCTGTTCCGTCAGCAGTAGCCTATCGGTGCGTGCATCTCCGGTAACGGCGTTGTGCGAAGCCACCGAGACAAATGTAAATGTACCCTCCCAAAAGGGGCAGTAAACCGTGAGGAAAACTGCGATCTATGAGCATCACATGGGTCGGGGGCTGGACTGGACAGTATGGCTAACATAAGTGAACCGATGATAAACCTCGTTGTTTCCTGTTGGTTTCGATACGCCCCGACGTGTGCCCATAAGGGTAAAAACCGTTCGAGTCTACTCAACCAACGAGTAGATTTTGCGTTGTACGAATTAACTCATCCCGCACAGCATAACCGTCAAAGCCGCCGACGTCCATGCCGAGCAAAGTTGCGCCGATGACGGGAGGGGCATTAAGATGGGTAAATTGCGCTTTGGGGACATGCACCAGAATCAGTCGGCGCATCGGCTCGATGAGTATCTCACCAGCATTGAAGATGCTACCAGATAAGACGATTTCAATTTCAGCATTTTGCATCCCGATCTGACGTGCAACGGAAATTGCCAGCCAAGCCAGTTCTTCGCTTACCCAGCTTACAACATCCAGTGCGGCGATATCGCCATTTTTAGCGGCTTCAAAGATTTGCACGGCAATGCCAGCATAGAGATGATAACGCTCGTTCGATAAGCCTTCCATCAGGTCGAGCACGTCTCTTGCGCCGACTGCGTCGAGATAGATTTGCGTGAGTGCTGTTGGCGGGATGCGCTTAATCCACGAATAGTTAACCTGATGCAACCCTTTCCAGACGATCTCGCTGCCGCCGCCAAATTCACCGAAGTTAATGCCGTTGCCGACGATGCGCCCCTCTTTGCCATTGGGGCCGCGCCCGTAGCAATTGACGCCAGAACCAGCGGCGAGACTTACACCGATCCCGTTTCGGGTTCCAGCTAGCAAACCGTTGATTCCGTCGTTGACCACGTCCACGGGGGAGACCAAGCCAAGGGTCGCGAGCGTTTCGAGATGCGGTTTTCGGTCGGTTGCCGGGAAATCGTATCCCGCTACGCCAAATCCTGCCCCAGAGATCGCATCCTTCTTTATGCCAGCCATCTGACAAGCAGCATTCACGGATTTTTGCAGGGCTGCTGCCAACCCGTCGTAGCCTACCACCTGCCAATTACCTGCACCCGCCGTCCCAAAGCCGACCGCCTGCCCGTTTTCGTTAGCGATCAGGGCGTGGGTTTTGGACGAGCCGACATCGACACCGAGAAAATAGAGCATCAGATTACTCGAAGAACTGTGGTAGCCATTGGCGGTTGGTCTCGAGCATATCGTCGAGGACGACCTGAATTTTGTCGGCGCTCGGCCCGAGTGGATGCGCCAGCAGGGCTTGATAGGCGGCATCTCGGTCGCCGTGGACGGCTGCTTCGATGGTCAAGATTTCGTACATTTTGACAGCAGCGACCAAGCTAAAGCAGGCAGACGGCAGAGCTTTGGCAGGCAGCGGATGGATGCCGCTTTTATCGACTTTGGCGGGCATTTCGAGCACCCAGTCGGCGGGATACTCGGCGACCGCACCGTTATTGCGCAGATTGACGATGTGGATTTGCCCCAAGTCATTATGGTGCGATGCGATCAGTTGGGTGGCAAGTGTCGAGTAATAGGCACCACCGCGTTTCATCAGGTCGTCGGGCGGTTTACTCAGGGCGGGGTCGGCGTATTGAGAAAGCAAATCCTTTTCAATTGCCATCACTTCTTCGGCACGGGATGGGGGCCAGCCAGCCTGCTCTTTCAGCTTTTTGGCGGTGTAGTAAAAATAATGCTGGTAATAATTGGGAATCATCCCGAGCGTTTCGAGCGTGCGGATGTCCCACTCAGGCTGGTCCTGCTGGCGCAATTCTTCAAGATAGGCTGAGAAAATATTGCCCCATTTCTCCTCACCGTCGACTTCAAAGCCATAATGCCAGGTCAGGTGATTCAGCCCAAGCGTTTTCAGCACAGCGCGCTCTTCGGCAATCTTTTCGCCCACAAGCTTCTCATACTCCGCAAGTATATCCATCTTCGTGGTGATGCCGACGTTACACACACCCACCGACGGAATATCCGCCGCGTAGCGGGTCAGCATTTCGGTGACCAAGCCAGCGGGATTGGTAAAGTTTGCCAGCAATGCATTTGGGGCGACTTCGCGGATGTCCTTAACCAAATTCATGATGACGGGGATAGTACGCAGGGCTTTTGCCATGCCCCCAACGCCCGTCGTTTCCTGACCGATTAATCCGTGACGATGCCCCAGGTACTCGTCCCCGCGTCGGGCTTGCATCATCCCAACGCGCAGTTGGGTGATGATATAGCTTGATCCTGCCACTGCCTCGCGTTGATCGAGCGTGAGCGTAACCTTGAAGGGTTCGCCCTGCGCTTTGACCATCCGCTGTGCGAAACCGCCGACAATGCTCAGGCGTTGCTCGTCGATGTCCATCAGGCATAGTTCGGTAAGAGGCAAACTGGCAACCCGTGCCAGAAAACCGCTGACCAACTCTGGGGTGTAGGTCGATCCGCCGCCGATGACTGTAATCTTCATATGTACCTACTTTCTATCCATTAATTTCCTGCATTTTGCGGCGCTGTACAAGCATCACCATAAAGACCAAGCCATTGATAGAAAAGCTACCAAAGACCAACCTGGGCATGATCTCCGCGCCGAAACGTTCGATCGCCAAGCCTGTCAATGAGGGCAGAACAATGCCGCCCAAACTATCGCCCAGCAGAATAATGCTGCTGATGGTAGCGGTTAGTTTAATCGATTGCCCTACCAGATTGTAGCCTGTTGCCCAAATCGGTGCCATGAAGAAGCCGATGCCGAGCGTGGCCGCCCAAAGCATATTGATCGACTCTGGCGCGATCAACGCCAAGGACAAAAGCACCAGTCCGCCCAGAAAAGCGACGGCAAGCATCTGTTCTGCCTTGAAACGTGCGGCAGCAAGCGTGGAGATGGCGCGCCCGATGGTAAATGAAAGCCAAAAACCAGATGTGAGATAGGCAGCTTGCGTAGCGTCTGCCAGATTGAGCGTCAACGCATAGGTGTAGACCCAGTTGCCGAAGGCGATCTCTGAACCAACGTAGAAGAAAAGGAAAAGCAAGGCGGTGATGACCATCGGGAATACTTTGCGCAGATTGCCTTTGGCTTTGGCTTCACTTTCTTCTTCTGCGGACATTTGCGGGCTATTGGGCAGAAAGCAAAGCCACAGGATGACAGGAATTGCCAAAGCTGCCAAAATCCAATAGGCGTGCCGATATGTGCCGCCAAACTTCAAGACCTGCGCAAAAATAGTCGGCGCAAGGAACGCCCCAATGCCAAAGGAGAAGTGCAGCCCATTGACGTAGGGACCAGCTTTTTTGCTGTGTGTCCACATCAGCAGAGTGTTCGCCCCATTATTGATAATACCGGTAGGTAAACCACCGATGAAAGCGATAATCAGCAGGAGCGGCAAGCTGCCAACCAGCGGCGTCAGCATCAGGGACAGAGCGCTGGTCAACTGGGCCAGCCCAAGGATCAAGTGTCCATTCTTGATACGGTCGAAGAGACGTCCGCTAAGCGCGGTGCCGAGCATCGCGCCGAAGGCGCTAAAGAGAAAAAGCGAGCCGATCGCGCCAATCGTACTGCCGGTTTGCTCTGCCAACGAGGGCAGTGCAGGGCCAACAATCCCCAAGCCAAATCCGAGACTGATAAAGACAAGATAGTAGCTGAGGGTGTTGCGGAGTTTCAGGTTTTTCATCATCGATGTTAGATTTCCTTCACGCAGGTTAAATCTTTTCTTCAATTATCATGTCTGTAGTGTAATCAAAACTTTTCGTTTAGACCACTACCCAAAAAATTACTCACCCTAAAATGTTCTTTACGACAAAGGCGTCTGCAAACTATGCAGACGCCCATAAGCGTATCGCTTGTCTCAAATCTTGAGATGACGCACAAATTTATACTTTGCTCTTTTCAAGAACATCGCATTGTGCCTCACTCAGCATAATCCGCTCCGAATTTTTATTACCCGTATCGCGGTTCTCCACGATCAGGACACTCGCATCCTCGCTGAGCGTATGCGAGTGATAAACGCCCTTCTTCACATTATAAAGTTTATGCGGCTGCATATCGACAGCGTGGATGCCCCCCTCATCATCGGCAACAAACAGAGTACACTGCCCCTCCAGCAAGACAAAAACTTCATCGGTTTCATTATGCCGCTCAAACTTCTTGATGTTCTCAGGCCTTAGATCATCAGCATAGCGCAAAATCGCCACCCGCCATTCACCATAGTCAACCAGCGGACGGTAGCCTTCACCCGTATACTCTGAAATCTCGATCAAACTTGGGTCGATGCTCATTCCTTATCTTCCCAAGTGATTTTTTCGGTCAAACGAATATCGTTAGCAGAGCGTCCCACCAAAATCTCAAACTCGCCCGCTTCGGTTACCCAGCTTTTTTTCGCATCGTCATAAAACGCCAGATCGGATTCTGTCAACGTCAGCGTGACCGTTTCGCTCTCTCCCGCAGCAAGCTCAACTTTCACAAAGGCTTTTAATTCTTTGGATGGACGAATTAAGCTGGATTGCACATCCCGCACATAAACTTGGACAACATCCCGCCCCGCTCGCCTGCACTCGGAGCGAAGCGACGGGCGTGCCCCTTGGTTTGTTACCGTTACCTGAACTTTTATCTCGTCCCCGATTTTCTCAACATTTAATATATCGTACGAGAAGGTCGTATACGAAAGCCCATGCCCAAAGGGGAAGAGGGGCTCGACCTTCTTCGCATCATAATAACGATAGCCGACAAAAATCCCTTCGCCATAGCGGACTTTGCCATTCTCGCCGGGGAAGTTGATCTGTGCCGGGTTATGCTCAACCCGCTTGGGGAAGCTGGTCGGCAGGCGTCCACCGGGGTCAACTTCGCCGAAGAGCACATCAGTGAGGGCATTGCCCATTTCCTGTCCCAGATACCAACTTTGGAGCACGGATTTGACGTCGTCCACCCAGGACATGTGCAAAGGCGAACCTGCATTGAGTACCACAACTGTATTCGGGTTGGCAGCCGCCACCTGACGAATGAGTTCATCCTGCTCGGCGGGCAGATCCATGCTTATGCGGTCTTGTCCTTCGCTTTCCCACTCTGCGGTGAGACCGGCGAAGACAATAGCGGTATCCGCTGATTGGGCCAGCTTAACGGCATCCGCTATGGGATCGGCAGGCTGTGGGGGCAAGCAACCCAGCCGAATAGTACGCCAGCGTCCGCCGGGCATGGAGGCATATTCCACTTTGATCGGGTAGGTCTCTCCCGCTTTGAGATGGACTTCCTTCGTCTCACGTTTCCATGAGACATTGATCCCGTCGAAATTATCGGGCTGTTCGAGTTCTGTAATATCCCACCAATCCAGCATTTTTTCATCACCCAGCCACCAGCGGGCACGCCCGACAGCAACGAGCGAGAAGGTGTAGGTGCCAGTTTCGGGCGCTGTCCAACTGCCTGACATGCGCAGCGAAAAAGCAGAGGGGTCGTGGTCAAGGGCTTTTTCGCCGAACCAGGCTTGCTGGGTGCCAGTGGAGAGAAATTCTTTATAGGGCTTGCCTGCAAGCGTTATGTTGTCGTATTGCTCGATAAATATTTTGCCTTCAGTGCCATCTGCACCGATCAGCCCTGCGCCTTCGAGCAATGGGAACATACGGTGAATGGAGGGGCCGGGGGCGTAGTTGATTTCGAGCGCATCGCCATAACGGGCTTGGATGGCCTCAAGCGGATGCACCACATAATGCGGGTTGACTTCTGAACTGCCGCCACCCTGAAAAGTGATCTTTTGAGCGGGACGACCGATAACGGCTAGGGAGCGCACTTTTTCTGGCTCAATGGGCAGGAGATTATCGTCGTTTTTCAGCAGGACAATCGCTTCGCCGCCAGCTTTGCGGATCAGCGCCCGATGAGCAGGGTTGTCGACAGATTTCTCTGCAACGACGTTGGGGTTATCGAAAGCACCAACCCGTTCGAGCGTGCGAAGAATGCGGCGAACTTTGTCGTCGATGACGGATTCATCGAGGCTGCCATCACGCACGGATTCAATGATCTTTTCACCCATCCAACGTGCGGGACCGGGCATTTCCAGATCGAGACCGCCCGCAGGCACATTATCCGAGTAGGTGCCGTACCAATCCGAGATGACCATGCCATCAAAGCCCCAATCGCCTTTGAGAATATCTTTGAGCAAATAGTCATTCTCACTGGCGTAGACGCCATTGACGCGGTTATACGCCGACATCAGCGTCCAGGGCTGGGCTTCTTTGACGGCGGCTTTGAATGCAGGCAGATAAATTTCATGCAGGGTACGCTCGTCCACTTCAGTACTGATTGAAAAACGCTCAAATTCCTGATCGTTGGCTGCAAAATGTTTGATACAGGCGCCAACGCCTTCGCTCTGTAAACCTTTCACATAAGCGACCGCCATGCGTGCGGAGAGATGCGGGTCTTCGGAAAAACATTCAAAATTGCGCCCAGCCAAGGGATGGCGGTGGACGTTCAGGGTTGGGCCCAAAAGGACATGCGCTCCCTTCACTTTGGCTTCCTCGCCAAGCGCAGCGCCGATCTCGGCAACCAATTCAGGGTTCCAGGTGGCGCCCATAGCCGAGCCGATAGGGAAGCTGGCAGATGTTTGGCTTTTGGTGTCCTTTTGCTCACCGCGTACACCGTTGGGACCGTCGCTAACTTTTAACGTAGGGATGCCCACCCGTTCGATGGGATGCGTGCGCCAGGTATCAGCGCCAGCGAGCAGTTTTACTTTTTCTTCAAGGGTTAGTTCTGAGAGGAGATTTTCGATTTTTGTAGTCATTGGTTTCCTTGTAATTTTTGAAAAAACGGAATACGGATCACATAGATTTGACGGATTAGCACGGATTTTTTAAAATCTGCGCAAATCCGCTTGATCCGTAAAATCCGCATCCTGTTTTTTCACGTCTAAGACAACTTCCAAACGATGTTCAACATCTTTGGATAATGCTTCAATAATTTTCCGTTCAATTTTCACACCATCGTTAGCTCGTTTAAAGGACAATTTCTGTCCATTGAGAAGCACAGTTTCAATTTGATATTCACCAAAATCCAATTTCTGTACATTTTGGTAGCAAACAGCAAGCCGTCGCTCGGCAAAGAGCGTATGCAGCGTTGCCTTTCCCTGCGCATCAAATTGCGACTGGCTCAACATCGGCATCAAGAGCAGATCGCCCAACGCACCGCGCACGCCAAAGACCTGTGTCACCAAGGTCAGCAAATACCAACTCGCCGAGCCTGTCAAATATGGGTACATACCCCGTCCGCGCTGGCTAAAATACTCAGGGATTCCAGGATATATGCGGCTGTGAGCAAAATCGACACTCTGTTTATAGATCGCATCCAACGCCTTAAAACCCTCATCCGCAAAGCCACGCTGGTAGAGAGCGTTCGCATACATGACCGCCATGTGGCTGAACATCGCCCCATTTTCCTTGTGCCCATAGGCAAAACCAAAAGCCCGCCCCAAATTGAGCAGGATTTCGCCAAAATCGGTGTTCAGCCGATAGCCGCCCACCGTCTCATCAAAAAGATAATGCTCGGCAGATTGGATAATCTGGCGGGATTGCGCATCGCTGGCGATTCCAGCCATCAGCGGGAAGACCTGACCGGTCAGGGTCATACGTGTTTCGGCTTGGTGACTGCCATCGAGCGGATGCCCGTCGTTGTCATAATACCCATTAAACCAGCCCCGACCCGCGTCTGCGTCATCCTGCACCCATTCATTCTCCCGCAAATGAGGATAGAGATGATCCGCCTTCGCCCGCAAATCGAATACAACATCCTGCACAGAAAGCGCCACTCGTTCGCCACTGATATTTCCTTGAACCGCATCAAAATATGCCGCCAAATGTGCACGCTTGGAAACAGGATCGTCATAATCTACTGCCCCATTCAACGTATCGAACAAAGGCAGCATTTCAACAGCAAAAGACAGTCTTTCTTCATCCAGTTGAGCGACAAGGTCTGCCAAATCTTTCAGATTGCTGGCGTAGAGCGCCGTGAAGGCAACGCTTTCCCCTTTGTCGTGCGCCATATCCATGCCATCGTTCCAATCGGCATCTTCGAGACGCAGATTGTTGTGGTCGCCAACGTTGAAGAAAGCGGTCAGATGCTGAACAAGCAGATGCTCCAGCACCGTGCCTTGATAGAGATGCCCATCCTGTGTATGGAGTTGGGTCTCGTTTTCGGTATCCCAATTTTCGTCTACAGATTTTGTCCAGTACGAGAACTGGTCTTTGAAATAGGGCTGTTCCCGCAGCAAAAAGTCGATGTCGCCCGTCTGGTCGATATAGAGTTTGGTCGTCAAAAATGGCCAGGCACCATGATCCATCCAGACACGCGGAATATTGTTGCGGTCTGCTTTGAATTCGCCGGGCGCAGCGCCGATGATGGTGGCATTACTCCCGTCGATGCGGACACCAGCGAAATTGCCTAAAAGCATTTCGTCCACGTTGGTGGGTTCCATCAGCAGGAGCACCAGAATATCCTGCCAGAGATCACGCCAGCCCCGTCCGCCACGCCCGTAATCGTGATAGGGCATGAAGGAGTTCCCAAAGAGTCGGCGCAAAATCGGCTGGACGGCAACCCAGCGCAGCCAACCGTCAAAACGAGCATCGCCAGTTTCAACTTGCAGTGTATCCAATTTCTTGCGCCAGAACTCTTTGGTGAGTGCCAGCCAATGCTTGAAGTTCTTTGGAGAAAGATATTTATTGACCAACGAGGAGATTGCTTCGGCGGAAGAACTGCCTCGCAAAGACACAGGAGATTGGGGCGCTTGACCCTCTTCAAGTACGGCTGCCAAGATGACCCACGAGCGTGTCTCGCCAGGATTCAGGGTGATGTTCGGGAAGCGTAATCCCCCGATGGCTTCGTAACCGTCCACTTGGTCGCCATCCACAAAAGAAGGGGGTTCATTTTGAATGATGGCTTTGGGCATCTCGAGATTGCCACCTTCACCGATGAAATCTTCAATCACGGGGAAGAAGCCAGTGGGCGGATTTTGAGCATCGTCCACGCCGAGCAGGGCGTAGCTGGAGGTGTTGGGGTGATGCCCGCGCTCGTCGAAGGAAAGCGTGGGACGGACGAGGACGCCGTGCGGCGTGCAGGTGGTGCGGTGCAGCAGGGATGTGACGTGACGGTGGTCACGCAGGTTATCGGCGGAGCGTCCAAAAATGGGGATAGCGACGGTAGGCGTGAGTTCGATGGGCTGGGTGCTGTTATTGGTGAGCGTGACCCGCATTAGTTCGACCTGGTCATCGCTGACGGGGATGAAATTGGTGATTTTGGCTTTGAGACCGAGTTCGGTGTTTTCACGAATCAGTTTGTGCCAGAGCAGCCCTGCTTCGATGCTAACATTTTCGTTGTCATTGAAACGCTCGGCAATTTGTTTGGCGGAGTTTCCCGTCAGCGACCAAGCACCATAGCCTTCAACATAAACCCAAAAATTACGCGCAGAGCGTTTATTATGCAAATCTTCGACCGAGAGCGGCTCGGAGAAGAAGGTGTTGTGGCCCGTTTTGATGTCGCCGTGCAGGGTAGGGGTGATGACCGACATCATCCCCGCTTCATTGACGAGGGGGAAGTAGAGGTAATTGCTGAGATGTGGGTTCTGAAGGCGGAAGGTGCCTTCAGTGTTGATGAATTGCCAGTTGTTTTGCATAGATTAAGTTTACTTCCTAAAATTTTTATGAATTAATACTTACTCTTGAAAACGAGTTTTCCAAAGGCTAAGCACCATAAGCACAAGAAAGAGCATTGATAGGACTATATAAAAAGCTGTTTCGCCTGGTGCTGGAATTTGGTTAAAGAATGGTTTTAGAAAACTACCCAAACCAACAGAAAAGAGAAGCGTAAAAGCCTTGGAGAATAATATCGGTGCAAAGACCAATCCCAATGGGTTTCTCTTTATCACCAAAGTGGCGCTAATCAATATGGCAGGCAATACAAACGCCATATCGAGAATATAGATCGAATACAGAAAGTCAATTCGTTCGCCTGTGCGCATCAGAGGCAAAAGTTGACTCGTCCAAAGAAAATAAAAGAGAAAAGCCGTAAAGATCAAAAATCCGGCCGACAGATTCCTAAGCCAATTTGCTGCCTGAATATTTTTCAATAGGTCTTTGTCAATATTAATTAAACTATAAATCAAGGCCCAAAAAGAGAGCGAGAATATTGCGATATACAGAAGATAGAGACCGTTATACATCCGCTCGATAACATAGATGCCGTATCCATAAAAGATATAGGCCAATAAACTCAAAATCACAATTTGCTTTTTTGTGTCTTTTTGATCAGTTTTGAGACTCAGAAATAAAAGCACGATGGCAGCAAGAATAGTGACAAAATCTTGAGAGATAGTCCCCGGCAGCAGGTCAGCTCGAAGGACCGCACTGTAGACATCCTGATTGAATACGCCAACCAGTGCAGCTATTAGAGATAAAAATGCTGCAGATAACCATATTTTTTTATTGATTTCAAGATTTTTAATCATTCTTTCTTCTTCCTTAAAGGAGATATTTCAACTTCACAACTCGACAATCATTAATTGCACAGCTCTATTCCGCACCATCTCCGCATAGGGTGCGGGGATATCAGCATCGTCAAACGCGACCTGCTGTCCATCGGCGAGTTGAAGCGTGATTTTCTTCGGCTTTGCCTTCCATGCATCCACTCGGTCGGGATTGTGATAAGTGACAGGAATACTACCCAAAAAGTTGAACTTAACCTGATCGTTTTCATCAAAAAGCCAGTTGGGGATGATAGGGCGCAGGCGCAAAACGAGTTCGTCGTCTTGCATCACAAAAGGCTGCTTTCCCACCATCATGATTGTCCACATTTCGACGAATTCGGCGGTCGCTCCGCTCAGGCGGGCGACGAAACCGTTACCATGCAAAGTTTCATCAGGATGAGCGCTGCTAACCAAAAATGACGAGTTTTCCAGCGGGCTGCGGCCATAGCGTTCTGGCGGCTGGAAGGGAATTAAGGCATTCTGGAAATCATCAAAAAACTCATCGTACAAACCCGCCTTCAAAACTTCGAGCAGATATTTGTACTCCATGTGCAGCCAAATCGACTCGTTCTCCAGCCAGCCCGGCGTAAAGGCTCGTGCCCGCCCGATCTCGTGCGGTTCGTCCGCCAAGGGGGCGTTAACCTTGTACATCTTCAATTTTTCATCAAAAAGGGCGCTGTCTTTCACAACCCTGTAAATTTCTTTCGCTCGTGCTTCGTCCACGACCTTCAGCGAGCGCACCGCCCCTTCCAAAAATAGCGGCAGAGCAGTCGGTTGAAACGCTTTCACCTGAACGCCTGCATCAATCGTCTCATATTCCGTGACTTCGTAGCGGAAGTAGGTCGCACCATCTGCGCGAGCGATGCCGTCTTCGAGGTGCGCTTCAAAATGCTTCAGGATTTCATCTACTTCAGCATTAGGGATGAAAAGCTCTTCGCCGGATATGCCATCCTGATAGATGCCTGCCCGATAGGATTCGCGCATTTCGTTGGCTTCTTCCCAAAAGGCGAAGCGGGACGCTCCCGAATTTGACAGGGTTGCCAAGTCCCGTAGATAGTGCCCGAATTCGGCAGGGAGCACGATGCCCCCATCCCAGCCTTCCCTCGAGGGAGGAAGGGGCTTGTTCTCCCCTCTTCGGGGGGAGAACAAGCCCGATAGGGCAGAGGGGGGCAGGCTCTCTCGCAAAAAGCGGATTAAGCGCAAAAGTTCGTAAGTTTCGTTCATCGACGAGCCGAAGATGCCCGGCAACCCATTCAGGGCGTCATACCAGCCGGGCTTGCCCGCTTCCATTTCGATGCCCATCCCTTCGGGGTCGAGGGTGCCAAATTTAATGCCTGCCAGAAGCAGTAATTTGCCTAAAACAGTGGTTTGGTAAAGCTCGTTTTCTGGGGTGCGTTCCCAGCCTGCTTCGCCGACATGTGCCACAGCGTCATATTGACGGACACCCTGTTCCGTGAGTTGATAACGCTTAGAGCGGGGGCGCACTTGGGCAGCGCTGCGGTAAAAGGGGATTTTTGCGGCAAACAAATCGTCCTTGCGATCAGGATAGACAGCTAGGAAGTTTTCAATCAGGTCGAGAATATAGGTCCAGTGATCGACCCAGAAACCTTCGCCGTATTCCGCATTGAGTTGGGGATCAGCATGGCGTAAGGCTTGCTCAACAAAGTCGTCGTAGGGGACGGTTAGCGTGATGTGATGATCGACGATGTATTTGAGCAAAGAGCCGGGTGTGAAGCCAGCCTCGAGCAGCGTGACCAAGCCTAAATTCGGGTTCGTGACGAGAGTCAGGAGAGCGGTGCGCTGCTCGGAGTCAAGATGAAAGCTGGTGCCGCGAATCACGAGCGGATTGTAGCCATCCAATTGAATCAGGCTAAGAAAAGTGCGAATATTGTGATCGCCCAGACGCGGCTCGAGGAGCACGTCGCTGCGGCGATTTTGGCAGACATCTCGAAAGTTACCGTTGCCCTGCGAGTAGAATTCGGCGGCAAGGAAGAAGTGGTTGTAATCACGCTCGGGGTCGCCGTGCTTGCGGGAGTAGATGTGATAGGGGTGCCCGCCGAGAAGGATGGGCGTGCCGCCGCGCAGGATGTTGTCGAGATAGTTCTGGCGGACGTAGGCATCGAAACGCGGATCTGCGGTTTGCGTGGCGACTGTATCGGTGAGGGTTTCGATGAGCGCCTGATTTTCAGTTCGTTTCTGGGCGATGTAGGCGGGGTTGGCAATGCGTTCACGTTCGTTGGCGATATTTTTGTAGCCGTTGGCATGCCCGAAAAGAGCGTAAAGCGCAAACGATTCTGCGGGGGCGAGCGTTTTGGCGTGACCGAAGAAAGCGCAGGGGGTCTTTCCGACGGTAATTTGGGGGGATTTTTGGAGGTCGGCGAGGGACTGCGCAAGAAAAGCATCGGGCGTACTAAGGGAAGTATTCGCACCAAAAATTACAACGGGGTCAACGATGACGAGGCTTTCGGCTTGTCCGGAAAAACCGAGCGCAAAATGCCCTGCCTGAATTTCCTGTACTTCTGCCGTATCACCTGGCGTGGCGTCAAGGCGAAAAAAGGGCAAGCCTGTCTCGAGATGGACGACCTGCATCCAGGCTTCGATGGTGCGCCCCACCATTTTTAATGCGCCGTTGTTGATGCCGTAGGGAATCAACGCAGGCATCCCGTCGAGGAGTTCGAGTTCGAGAGGCGTGTCACCTGTATTTGTGATTGTCACCTGCCGAGCGAGGGCAGCGAAGGATTCGCTGGGGAGGGTGAAGTAGGTTACTTCTGTTTTTAGCCCAAGCGCGGGGTTTTCGTCCGTGAGCGTGAGTTCGCTCATGGAGATGGACATATCTGCCTTAGCCGATGACGAGAAGGGTTCGTAATATCCCTTTGCTCCATCCCTTTGCCATTTCACAAAGGTGCGAAAGCCTTCTGTTGCTGTGCGCTGATAGGCTTTATTAGCAGACTGAAACTCCATGATCGGCACGTCTTTGCTTTCCACGCCAAAGCTGGTAATTGCTTGCCCGCGATTGACGTAAAAGACCCACATTGGCACGCCAAGTTGTCCGGCTACGCCGGGCAGAAAGCTGGAGAAGGGGCGGTCTTGATGATAGTTCGAGAGGGTGTAGGGAGTAGAGGGCATTATCTCACGCAAACTTTTCTAACCACAAAGCGAGATTGAAATCTCTGCTTGGGCGGGAAGTCCGATTAATCGGACTTGGTATCTGAGCCGAAAATGAGTTTTCGGCGTTTTGAGCGAAAGCCGATGTGCAACGCATCCTGCCAGATGCAATGCACATCTCATTATTTTTACGCAGGCCAAATCTTGCGCCCACCACCTTGCGGAACGATCTCATCAATCGCAGCGAGGGTATCATCACCAAGCGGATCAAGCTGTCCGGCACCGATATTCGCAGTCGCCTGCTTCATATTCTTAATGCCGGGGATAACCGTCGTCACAGCAGGGTGCGCCAATGTAAATTGCAACGCAAGCTGCGCCAGGGTCTGCTCTTTCGCTAAGGGGCGCAAATTTTTGACCGTTTCCAAATCTTTCAGAAAAACCTGATATTCATCTTCGTTCTCATGCCAGCGCTTGCGGAAATCGCCTTCATCGAAGCGGGTTTCAGATGTGAATTTACCCGTCAAAATGCCCATCGCCAAACCGCCGCGAATAATCACACCAATATTATTTTCCTGGCAATAGGGGAAGATCTCCTGCTCAGCCGTGCGGTTGAGAATGCTGTAGTCGATTTGCAAAGTAGCACAACCACCATTCTGATTAAAGGCTTTTAGATATTCAAAATTGCTGGTGCTCACCCCATAGGCGCGCACCTTGCCGTCTTTTTGCAAACGCTGGAAACCCTCGACAAAGTTTTCCATCGTCGGGTCACGGAAATCAATATGGCTCTGGATGACGTCAATATGATCCGTATCCAGACGACGAAGATTGCTCTCAACGCCAGCAATCAATTTCTCCACACTGGTATATGCAGATTGTCCGGCTTCGCCGTCAAAATCGCGCCAGCCAATCTTGGTGGCGACCACGAATTTATCACGGCGACCTTTCATCGCTTCGGCGAGCAACTCTTCGCTGTGATCCCAGCCGTAAACATCGGCGGTATCGTAAAAATTCACACCCTGGTCGTGAGCATAATCAATTGCATCGAAGATTTCTTTGTCATCCGTTGTGCCCCAAGCGTCCCCGCCTGCAGCCCAGAGACCAAAACCGATCTCCGAAATTTTCAGCCCACTTTTGCCTAAAACACGATACGAAAGTTCATTCATTTTTACTCCTCCGGCGATCTGAAAACACAATTTTGCACATTCAGATCTTTGTTATAGTCGTATAAAGTCTTGGAAATATCCGAAACACAGAAGGATAATTCTTTCTTGGAACTTATTTTTTTTGCGATGAAGGGACCTGCGATGCCGTTCTCGTCTGTTTTGGATTCGTTAATAGCACCTGATGCCGCCCCAACCCAACCAGCGGATATGGCCGCCCCCTCAACTGGGTTGCCACTCTCGTCAACAACGGTGACGTAAGCAGTGCCCTGCCATGCGTCTCCAACATCTTCCAGTTCCATCGTCATCTCGGCGATGTGGACACTGCCACCCGCCAAATCTTCAACGGTTAACTCGGTGTCACGATAAACACGGACGTAATCCACAAGCAGTCGCTGGGGGAAGATCGTCGTCTCATCGGGGTTACCGGGCCACAGCCCACCGACAGCAAGATTCAGGATGATGAAAAAATCGTAGTCGTAAACCCACGCTCCAGAGACATCTGCATCCGAAATGGTATTGTAAAGTACATCATCCACATACCAGCTTATTTCACCAGGCTGCCATTCGATGGCGTAGATATGGAAATCTTCATCGAGTGCCAAAGCGCTGGATGTGTACGAACTCCCCACGCCGTCACCGCCGGAATATCCAGGTCCGTGAATAGTGCCATAGACGGTGTTGGGATCGCCGATATTCTCCATGATGTCAATTTCACCGCATTGGGGCCAACCCGATGTCGCAATATCTTCTCCCAGCATCCAAAACGCCGACCAAACCCCTTGCCCGGCAGGGAGCTTCATCCGCGCTTCCACACGCCCATACGTCCAGGATTGCAGAAATTGCGTCTTTACACGAGCGGACGTGTAGTCGCTTCCCCTGTAATCTTCTTCACGCGCTTCGATGATGAGTATTCCATCTTCGAGGCGAGCATTCTCATCCCGATCTGTATAAGATTGAAGCTCGTTATTTCCCCAACCACCAGCACCTGTATCGTAAAGCCAGTTTTCAGGGTTGATGGTGTCGCCGTCAAATTCATCACTCCAGGCCAATTCCCAGCGCTCGATTTCTTCGGGCGCTGCAGGAGGAGCTTCAACAACAGCTTCTTGAGCAGGCGCAGCGCAACCAGCCAAAAGCACTACGATTAGAAGCAGAAAAATACTTTTTGATTTCATTTATTCTCCGGTCAAACCAAAGCCATAGGGGAAAAGCGGAGCTTCAGTCGATGCGCCCAAAGGCAGTTGCTCAACCGAAGCAGGCCAAGTATAGGGCAGCGTTCCGCTAAAGGGCAGGTCGCCGAACAAAACGTCCGCCACACCCGCACCCTCGGAGCCCGGCAACCAAGCCGAAACAAGAGCGTCCCACTCGTCCACAAAATCGGTGATGATGAGCGGGCGTCCAGAGATCAGGATGACAGCCAGATTCGCACATTCAGCTTCCATATTTCGCAAAACACGCAACTCATTTGTGGGAAGTTTAAGGGATTTGCTATCGCCCTGCCCTTCGGCATAAGGCGTTTCCCCAACAATTGCAACGCAAACCGAATCGGCTGCACCCGTATCGCCCTGGAATTTGCCTGCTTTGCTATACTCGAGCTGTGTGCCCGACCCGATAGCATTTTGGATGCCTGCCAATATAGAGGTGCCCTGCGTAATTTCGCCCTTTTTGCCCTGCCATTCTATCGTCCAGCCACCAGACTGGATACCAATATCATCGGCAGCAATACCGCCAACAAATATCTGCGGGGTATCCTTGTCAAGAGGCAGCAAGTTGCCATCATTTTTGAGCAAAACCAGCGATTTTGCGACCGCTTCACGCGCCAGCCCACGATGCGCATCAGAACCGACTTCTGCGAGAAGTTCGGGCTGCGAGAAGGGCTGCTCAAAAAGTTCCATTTCCATTTTGACGGTCAGGATGCGGCGCACGGCATCGTCGATGCGGGAGATGGGGACATCGCCTGCTTCGACGGCTTCGGTGAGCGTGTCGATGAAGCGCTTGGCATTGTAGGGCACCATATTCATATCCACGCCAGCGTTGATCGAAGTAACCACGTCTGCGTAATAATTGCCTGATATCTGGTCAATCGCCTCCCAATCAGAGACGATGAAGCCGGTGAAGCCCATCTCATCCCTGAGCACATCGGAAATCAGATACTGCTGGGCATGCATCTTCATCCCACCCCAGCTAGAGTAGGAGATCATGATACTGCGAGCGCCAGCATCAATGACGGCCTGATAAGGCGGCAGATGAACAGCTCGTAAGGTTTCTTCATCCACTTCAGTAACGCCCTGATCAATTTGGTAGCTACCGCTCCCTGTTCCCCAGACTGCGCCGCCATCGCCGACAAAATGTTTCGGCGTGCCGATTGCAGTATTTTCTTCAAAAAGTTCTGGTGATTGTAAGCCCTGCAAATAAGCCGCGCCGAGGGCTGAGACTAGTTCTGTATTTTCGCTGTAGCCTTCGTAGGTGCGTCCCCAACGAATATCCTGCGGCACCATTACGCCTGGTGCATAATTCCAGTAAATGCCCGTGGCAGCCATTTCAAGCGCCGTCACCTGACCGATCTCTTGCATCAGGTCAGGGTCATTCGCAGCCCCCAAGCCGATATTATGCGGGAAGATGACCGCGCCGACCACGTTATTATGTCCATGAACCGCATCCACGCCGTAGATGAGGGGGATGCCGAGACGCGAATCCAAAGCGGATTGCTGGAACCCATCCACCATCGCCGCCCATTTGGTGGGATCATTCCCCTCGGCAGGATATCCACCACCACCACTGAGCAAGCCGCCCAAAGAGAGTTTCGTGACGTCATTCCCTCTAACGCTATTTTTCTCGATCAGGGTCATTTGCCCGATCTTTTCTTCAAGGGTCATTTGCGCGAGCAAGTCATCAACGCGCTCCGCAATCGGAGCGTCCGCTTGTTTGTAGAGCGCATCTTCCGCGATAACAGGCAACACTTCCGCAACCGTTTCAAGAACGACCCTGGCGGGCTCGGTCTGACCAATTTCAAAAAAAATCAATTCGCCAAAAACACTGGGATCGTAATAGGAGGAATCTGCCACATCAAATTGTGACCAAATTTCCTTCATCGTGCGGTTGGATTCCTTTGCACCATTGAGATGGACTTGAAAACCAAGCACGGTTCCGTGCTCGGGCTGGATATCCCACGCATCGGTTTTCAGCGGAATCGCCGCCTCGACGAGGTAACCTGTTTCCGTTTTAACGACTTTTGCCTGCACCTGGGCTGCTTCGTGGTTCACGCCGCCAAAGAGACTTTCCTCTGCCGACTTATCCATATTCAAGGGTGGGATCGTTATCTGCACAACCCCATCTTCATAGGAAGTGAGTGTTAGGTCGCCCGTCGCGTTGATATAAAATTCAAGCGAGTCTTCATTCCAGTAATCTGCGCCATGTTCACCGGAGATAATCGTTGCATCCGTTACTTCACCCAAAAAATAGAAGAAAGATTCATCCGCAGCAGCTGCAAAAGAAACTGAAGTAGCTCCTGCCACTGCATCCGCACTATCAGGCATCAAAACACGGGGGACACGCGCCCAATCAGCATTATCTCCGTCAAGGGTAATAGAGAGAGGGAAAGGAGCATAATAACTCTCGTTGGGCGTGCCATCCGGAGCTAAAGGCGCATTAGGTTCTAAAGTCGGTACGCTCTCTGTCAGCGCGACTGGCGTGGCCTGCGGTGAGCATGCGCCGAGTATAAATATTAGAATAAGAAAAAACACAGGGAATAAAGACCGTTTTTGCATTAAAATCTGCCCTTTTTAAAAATAGGGAATTTACCCAATTTGAGTGTATAAAACCCAAAGAGGGTAAATCCCCAAACGGAGGAATACTAACCCTAAATAAAACTACTTACTTTTCTACACCCGTCACCACAACACCCTGCATGAATTGTTTTTGTGCAAGGAAGAAAACGATCACAGGAATAACTGCTGAAATCAGCGAGGCAGCCTGAATCAGATTCGTGGATTGTGAATAAAGGTTGTTGAAAGCCGTCAGACCCACGGTGATCGGGTACTTATCCGGGTTACCGGCCAGGTAGATCAACGGGCCAAAGAAGTCGTTCCATGCCCAGAAGAAATGGAAGAGCGCAACCGCCGTGAGCGCCGGAGTCGACATGGGCAGGATCACGGAGATAAAGATACGGAAGGGGCTCGCACCATCGATCATGGCAGCCTCATCCAAATCACGCGGGATCGCCATGAAGAACTGTCGAAGCAGGAAGGTGTTCGTACCCCAAGAGAAGAAGGCAGGAATAATTAGCGGCAACCACGTACCCACCCAGCCGATCTTCAGGAAGACGAAATATGTCGGGATCAAAGTAACAGCACTGGGCAATATCACCGTGGAGAGCATCAACATAAAGAGAATGCCCTTCCCGGGAATCTTGAAACGCGAAAAACCATAGGCCACCAATGCCGAGGAGAATACCGCACCAAAGGTGGTCAAGCCTGCATAAACAAGGGTATTCCACAGCAGACGTGGGAAATTAACCGTATTCCATGCTTCGACGTAGTTGCTCCATTGTGGAGAGAATGTCCAGACGCGCTCAAGTTGACGCCATGCGCCTTCCCACTCAATGGGGCCAGCCTCAGGATTTTGGGGGTCGACGAACTCACTGCTTTGTCGTCCCTTTTTGTATAGGGCAAGCTCACGCATTGAGCCATCTTCCATCGGTACAGAGTAAATTTCGTAGTCTTTACCTTCGTAATTGAAAATCCCTTCTGCTGCGGGCCACCAGGGAGCGTCGATCGTGGAAAGCTGATTGTCGGTTTTCAGGGATGTGACAATGCCGTAAAACATCGGGATCAGGAAAAGGAACAAAACAGCCAAGGCCAAGCCTGTCAAAGCCATCTTCATTCCACCTACGCGGACATTTTTGGGGACAATTCTATTCTTAGCCATTATCTTTCCTCCGATGCATAGTAAACCCAATATCTGGCGGTGCCAAACAGAATCGCGGCAATTACAAGCGCAACAATGAACATGATCCACGCCAGGGCTGCGCCGTAACCCATATTAAAGAACGAAAACGATTGTTTATAAAAATAAACCATGTAAAAGCGTGTCATGCCTTCGGGAGCGCCCGTACCATCATTAAGTACGAAAGGCGCCAGGAAGTATTGCAAGGAAGCAATCACGCTTAGTACAAGTTGATAAAAAATAACCGGCGTAATCAAAGGAACGGTGATTCTGAAAAGGCGTCGCCACCAACCGGCACCATCAATCTCAGCAGCTTCATATATTTCTGTAGGTACACCCTGCAGACCTGCCAGGAAGATGATCATGCCATTGCCAACACCCCAGAACCCGAACATGGTATAGGCATAGTAAACCAATTTTGGATCATTTAGCCAACGCAAACCCTCCGTGCCAACTGCCTTGATACCCGTTAGCCATTCGATAATGACGTTTATCCAGCCCGTGTGTTCGTTGAGCACCCCATTCCAAACCAGAACACTGGCTACCAACGGAATCATCGTGGGCATATAGAAAAGTGTTCGGAAAACATTTTTTCCGAGCACCTGCTCTGAATTCATCAGTACAGCCAAGAAAAGCGTAAAAGCCAGTTGGATGGGTAATGAAATAACCATGAAACGGATCGTGCGGATGAACGAAAGCGCTACTTCATCATCGATTACAAGAGCACGCTGCCAGTTATCAAATCCAATGAATTGTGCTTCGTCTGGAAGAGCAGGATTGAAATCAAAAAGGGAAAAACCGAAAGAAGCGATCATCGGAAGCAAATAAAAAAGCAAGAAACCAATGATCCAAGGGCTCAAGAAAGCCAGTCCGGTGCGTGCTTCTCGTTTTTCAGCGCCAGTCAGTTTTCGCTTCCCCTTGGCACGATCTTTCTTAAGTAAATCTACACCTTCAAAAAAAGACATCAGTACACCTCCGTGGTGAAAAATTGCCCCAGCGCAATGCGCTGGGGCAATTTGTGGTCACTAATACTTACTCTGCTGCGTCAAAGATAGCCTGCAGATCAGCAACAAGAAGCTCGATCTCGGCGTCAATATCTTCTTCGGTCAGACCAGGAGTATTGGCAAAGTAATTCCAAGTCTCGTTGTAGCGATCATTGGTTTCCAAGTAGCTGGGCATCCAAGCCTCGTGGTTGGGGTTGTCATTATAAGCCATACCGGCAGCGATGACGTCCCAGTTAATCTCTTTACCACCCAAGTTGGTTTCAGCATGAATGTCGTAGTAAGCATCCTGAAGGGAAATGCGAGCGGGCATACCACCGTAAATGGTGAGCAGGTCAGTCGCATGTTCTTCACTGAGCATGTAGGTCAGCACATCGAAGGCAGCTTCAGAGTTCTTGCTGGCTTTGAGAATGCCAAAGGTGTCGGCGTGCATCTTGGCGGTGACAACACCATTATAAGAAGGCATTGCTGCCACATCATAATCAAAGGTGACGTCAGCCAATGCCCAAGGAGCGAGGTACCAAGTGTGCATCTGGATCATAGCCATATTGCCGGAGGAGAAGGAGCCACCGCCGCCCTGCAAGAATTCAGCGCCAGCGTAAGCACCATTGGGGATATACCATTCATTCCACCAACCGTCATATTGGAATTTGATAGCTTCAGCCCACTGTTCGGGCATCTGAGCGCTACCATCTTCAGCAACAAAAGAACCAGCACCGAACATGGTACCGGCACCACGCCAGTCAGTCCACAAATTCTCCCAACCGAACTGGACGATATTTTCGTTATCAAACTCATCCATGCTGGCATCATTGCCGTTGGCATCAACAGTAAGGACCTTGGCCAGTTCAGTCATATACTCAATGGTCCATTCGTGCTCAACGCCATCAGCGTCAACATAAGGAACACCGTATTCTGCAGGCGGATAAGCCAGACCAGCTTCATCGAAAAGATCTTTGTTATAAAGAACGAAGGAGGGGAAGATACCAAAGGGGATACCCAACTGACCTTCTTCTTTTACTTCATAGAACTCAACCATTGCGGGATCAAAACCACTCAGGTCGTAGTTATCGGCTTCGATGAACGGAGAGAGGTCAAGCCAAGCGCCTTTGAACTGGTCGCGACCTTTGATACCAACAGGACCAACAATGTCAGGAGGGTTGCCGGCAGCGATCTGGGTTGCCAGAGTATCAGCAGCGTTGTCAGCATCAACGATCTCGATAACGAGTTCGATCTCATCCTGGCTAGCGTTGAAAGCTTCAACGAAAGCTTCTTCTAGCGGGATGGCGCCTTCATCGGTGCCTGCGCCCAAACCAACAAACCAGCGAACCTGGGTTTTGCCAGCGGGGGCTTCTTCTACAGCAGGAGCTTCTTCTGCTGCGGGAGCTTCTTCTGCAGCAGGGGCTTCCTCTGCTACGGGGGCTTCAGGGGCAGCACCGCCACAAGCGGTGAGTACCATAGAAGCTATTGCTAATGCGGCTAATACGAGCCAAAGTTTCTTCATTTTTCTTCCTCCAAAATTTTAGAATAGTTTATAGTTTAATAAGGGTTTTACAAGTTAAAAAGGGAAATATCTTTATCTAGGCAACACCTCCTAATTACGCGGGAGCGTTCCCGGCTTCGGGTAAAAAACATATGTTCACAACTTAGCTCCACAAGAGTCTCGGATGATTAACTCAGTATTATAGAGCGCCTGATGGGGAGGAGTACTCCCTTTCTCAATGATGTCCGTTAATACATCTACAGCGCTTATTCCAAAACGCAAGATAGGTTGCTTGATAGTCGAAAGCTGAGGATCAGTTCGCAGGGCAGGAAGAAGATCATCAAAGCCCATCACGGCTACATCCTTCGGAATCAGCACCCCTGCACTTTTAAGTGCATTTATCACACCCACAGCCATCGTGTCTGAGCCAACAAAAATCGCATCCGGTTTATACGGAAGTAAATGTTGAACACTTGCATATCCACCTTCTTCGGTGAAATCTCCATTTACAATTAGATTTTTTTCAATGGGAAAATTATGATCTTGAAGTGCTTTTTGATATCCAAGTAGACGATCTGTACCCGCACGATTATCCAATCTGCCTGTCACATGAGCAATGCGTTTATGCCCGAATTTGATAAGATGTTCTACTGCACTATATGCACCTGAAGCGTTATCTACATCTAAGTAGCTCAGATCATCAGGCATCTGGTTCAGACGCCCTACTACCAAGAATGGTGTTGCCCCCTTCTGCAGTTGTGGAATAATTGGGTCATCGTCAGTAGTCGCTTGAACAATTACTCCATCTAAAAAACTACCTTGAGATAAACGAGGCAATAGCAATTCTTCATCTTTTTGAGAGTAAAACAAAAAAAGGGAGAGCATATACCCACGCTCGTTACAAGCTTGTGTAATACCCTGAGTTAGACGCGAAAAATAAGGATCACCAAAAAAAGTAGCTACACTCCGTGGAACAACTAGCCCCAATACCCCCGAACGTTGCGCAGCTAAAGAACGAGCAGCCGGATTAGGCACAAAACCCGTATCACGTACAACTTGTAGTACATGTTCACGAACATCAGCGCTCACATCAGGCTGTCCATTAACGACACGAGAAACTGTAGATCGAGAAACCCCTGCCAATCTTCCAATTTCTTCAAGCGTCAATTTTTTAGCCATTGCTATTCTCTTTTAGTACAAATTAGGGACATAAGGCTGGGAGCGCTCCCGGTCTTTTGTATTTTATATTGAATATTTTCCTGTGTCAAGCTTTTTGTTAGCGTTAAGTAGTAATGCCCTAATTCCCACAAGTTAAAATGTCCCCTTTGAGAAAAGGAGGTTCGGGAGCGAATATCAATTTCAGAATAGAAGGTGAATTTGATCGCATCCCCGCCCCAAAAGAACGCTGCCTCTATCGCGTTACCCAGGAGGCGCTGAATAATATTGTTCGGCATGCAAATGCCAGCCAAGCTTCCGTTTTGCTGACGCATGAAGGCGGTCAGTATCGGTTGCTGGTTCAAGATAAAGGCAAAGGTTTCGATGTCGCAAGCATCGATCCCGGTCAGCATTTTGGCCTGAGCGGCATGGCGGAACGCGCTCGGTTTGCTGGCGGTTCGCTGGAAATCAGATCAAAGAAAAACGATACGCGTGTAGAATTAGTTCTGCCGGAGGACGAGAGTATAACGAGGAATGGGAATGGATAAGATAAAATTGATCATCTGCGACGACCAGCAAATCGTGCGCGAAGGCTTGCAAACAATCCTGAAGACCGCCCCCAATATGGATATTCTGGGATTGGCCGAAGACGGGCGGGACGCCATTCAAAAAATTGCTAAACTTAAGCCGGGAATTTTAGTGGTATTTGGAAGAAGCGTTAAGAAAACCCTGGTGTTATATATTTTACTTAGACATAACCAAGTAACGAATATTCTGATTTCTTATCAAAATACAAATTAGTGGAAGTATGTGAGTATGAACATCAATATTTTTGAAATGGCAATCCTAATGGGATTTAAATTTCTAGTGTTTTTATGTCCATGTTTCAGATATGTACCCATTGGCAGTTATATGTAGCGAAGTAATCAAAACATAGTGATGATGAATGCTTTACAGTTACTTTTTTAAGTTAACTGGATTTGAAATCACTAAACCTTGCAAAAATGTAAGAAACATGATATTTGTCCTGTATCTGGAATATCAAAAGCACTATATAGGGAGATAATATTTTTCCTAAACAATACCTTCGCCAATTATGGCGAAGCAAGCGGCAGTTTGGCAGAGTGAATGGAACTAAATGCAGTTAGATGTCCAAAAATCTGCTCAAATAAAATAGGGTCAGGTTTTTGCGGAAGCATTTTTA
>Ga0233437_1001645_pt1 | contig 39462 bp, 51 predicted proteins | sample SI_122_August201_FD_182714 | JGI IMG/M metagenome (GOLD analysis project Ga0233437, IMG submission 182714) | Seawater microbial communities from Saanich Inlet, British Columbia, Canada - SI_122_August2016_200_MG | ecosystem: Environmental > Aquatic > Marine > Inlet | place: Canada: British... | reverse complement strand
AAATGACATCCTCTCCGCACTAAAGTACGGAGTTTCCAGCTCAACAACTTGCTAAACCATGATGCATTTCTTGATTTTCAATATATTTTGTCATAGCACCAATATCGTTATAACCAACAGTAACTGAACATGAACTTGGAGCCCAGAAATGTCCATTTGAATATCTCAAACGAATGTTAACTCTATTTCTAAAAATTAAAAATGCTGATCTTCCTTTTAACAATTGTAAAGCTTTTGAATCAGTCATGTTATTTGGTAGTGTCACAAGCATATGAACATGATCAGGTAATACTTTTAGAATATGAAGAATAATTGAATTTTCTTTAGCTGACTTTCTAATTGTTGCTTCAACAAGATTTTTAATCTCATAACGTTTCATCATTTTGTAACGATATTTGGTACACCATTCAAAATGCCAAAAATTTTTACTTACTTTATGTGATGTGCGTCTTAATGTTGTGCTTATCATTTTGTTCGTCTCCACGAACAAAACTCACGCTAGATTGGTAGTCTAAAATTACAGCGTAACTGTGTCCGCAATATATATTGCGGCCCAGCCGCTAAAAAATATTTCTAAGAAAATACGCACTAAAGTGCGGGGTTTTAAACCCTTAAACTGCTAAAGCAGTTTGATAAGTTATTAGAACAGTACAACGATATAAAAACAAATAAACGTAAAATATTTACTCCAGGCATATTTATAGGATTACAAGGTAGACTAAATTGCCTAATAATTACAAAACATGTTATTGAAAATGAATTGAAGTGGGACTTTTCAGATGTTGTTCAAAAAATTAATTACAAAATTCTATATAAACATCATTTAAGAAGCATAAAACAAGTTTTTAGTAACCTATATGAGCTAATACTTGAATTATATCCTAATAGAAACATTAAACCTTATTATTTTAAAAAATATAGAAATGCTTGGAAAAATGAAGATAATTCTTTAAATCATGATTTGATAAAACAAGCTGTCCGTGAACTTATTACTATACTCTCTATCAAAAAAAAGAATTATAAAATTAATAACATTCCAAAGTGGATCTCATATAATCACTTTCAAAAGAAAATTCTTCCTTATGGAGCAAATCTTAGTTATTTACTCTCATCCATTTTTAATAATAGTCCGATTAAAGCAATAATGTTTACATTTCCTGAAATGAACTTAAAACCTCATTATTTCAAAAATGTCCCAAAAGGGTTTTGGAAAGGAAATAAAGGCAAAAATAATGCAAAAATAATCATGAATGAAGTTTATTTAACACTTACAAATAAAGAAGGTCCATATAAATTTAGTAAAAAAGAATTTGTAGAAATAATGAAATATAAAACATATCACAAATCAATACTTCCATATGGCAAAAAGCTTGGCGGTATGCTCCAGTCACTATTTAATAATTCACCAACAAAACCTTTAGAATTAATTGAAGACCCGGATATCTGTAATATGTTTTGTGACAGTTGTGTTGACATAAATCATTGTGTGCATCGAAAACAAAGCTTTGTGTCAATAAATAATTAAGAAATACTCAATTGAAAGTTTTAAATTCCTTAGTTTTTTTCCAAGGTAATTTAATTGATTCCAATAGTTCAATTAATTTGGTTCTTTGTAGACTATTAAGTCCTTTCCAATCAATTAATGCAAAATTTACTTTATCAGTTGTCAGATTGATCATCTCATTTATCATTTCCACTGTAAGATTATCAAACTCATACTTAGGACAAATATGACTAATTGCTATTTCTGACAAAAGTTCAACTTTATTAAAGCCTGAACAATAATGCCTTCCACCAAATGCAATTGCAACATCATATTTTTTATTACAATACTCATTTATAGTTTGCATTATAGTTTTTGAAATTATACTTCCTGCGTTATTATCTGTCCACTGATCAACAGATGAACCAATCTCAATAAACATGCATGGTGTTTTAACTAATGGTCCATGATGAGTTGCTTCTAATGAAATTTCATAATCCATATTTTTACCAAATTGATTTAAAATAATAAATGAAGTCTTTAGAATTGAAGGACAACTCATACATAATTTGCCTACCTTTCCACCAAAATCTGCTGAACTTAAATTTCCGGGAAAATGTACAGATAAAGTTTTTTGACCACTTTTACTTTGATGTTTTGTAGCAAATATAAAAAAATCAGCTATAATCAAATCATCTGCATCCATAAAATCAATTGAGTCACAATTAATTGTATATATTTTTATTTCATGAAGTGTATTGATTGATTCATAAACTTCATTACTACTAATCGAGTCTTTAGATTTTACAAAATTAAAACTTGTTAACAGATTTTGTTTAATATTTAATCCTGCTTTATCTAACTGTGACACTATAATTGCAAATCTCATTTTAATTAGTACAATGGAAGTTTATATATAATATTTTAGTCTAAACAAAACATATTTAAAGCTAACAGCATATAATTTTAGTAATAATGAAGGATTTATATCACAAATATGGCCCTATTGTTACAATATTTATACTAATTTTTTTATCATACCTAGTGTTTAAACCTTTTATAATTACTATTATTACTGCTGCAATTATTGCGTACATATTAAACCCAGTCTATAATTTTATCTTAAGAAAAATAAAATCTAAAGAAGTTTCATCTGTATTAACAATAGTACTTATATTTTTAATATTTATTGGACCTATTACATATATCATTACTAGTTTAGTAAGTGAAATTCCTGGAGTATATGAAGGTATTAGTGAAGGTTTACAAGAAGCTGGTCCGATAAACCAGTTTGTTAATAGATTAAATACTGATTTAGGTATAGAAATTAATCTAAAAAGTATTGTATATCAAGTGTTTTCAGGTATAGTTAATTTTTTTCAAGGTTTCCTTGTTCTAATTCCTGGTAGACTGGTTAATGTTGCTATTGGAACACTGTTCATATATTACTTCTTTAAGGATGGTTTTAATTTAATTGATAAATTAACATATTATCTCCCATACGGGAGACGTAAAAGTATAATTATTTTTGCTGAGATGAAAAATATGGTTGATTCAATTGTTTATGGTCAAGCAATCACAGCAGTGCTTCAATCAATAATTGCAACTATAGGATTTTACATAATTGGTGTCAATTCTCCATTATTCTTTGGAGTTTTAATATTGTTTTTTTCAGTAATCCCTATGCTAGGTCCTGCTATTGTATATGTTCCTTTAGGTATATCGATGATAATTTCATCAATGTCAACAGGATTAACTCCAATCTGGAAAGGGATTGTAGTACTTTTATATGGATTTTTAATAATCAGTAGTGTTGACAATGTTGTCAAGCCAATTTTAATTAGTGATAAGGTTAAATTAAATCCTGCATTAATTGCAGTATCAATGATTGGAGCAATTTCAGCATTTGGAATAATTGGTTTAGTACTTGGACCATTAATATTATTGATGTTATATACATTTTTTAGAATTTATGAAATGCACTCTGGACTACTTGAAAAAGAGGAAAAACTAGCAAAATCTAGAAAAGTTTTAAAAACAAAATAGAATTCTTGATGGAATAGTTAAGAAATAGCTCAAACCTTTACAGAGTTTAGAAACCAAACTCGTGCGACATTAAGCAAAATGCTAAGTCACACTTAAAAAACAAACAAGATATGCTAGCGTCGCACAACAAACCTTTAACCGTTCGTCGCAGATTACTACAAAGGTTAGAAACCAAATTCGTGCGACATTAAGCAAAAAGCTAAGTCACACTTAAAAAACAAACAAACAAAATATGCTAGCGTCGCACAACAAACCTTTAACCGTTCGTCGCAGCTCACTATAAAGGTTAGAAACCAAACTCGTGCGACATTAGGAAAAAAGCTAAGTCACACTTAAAAAACAAACAAACAAAATATGCTAGCGTCGCATAATCCGGTATTGCGCTGGCCTTGAGTCAAATATTTAATTTTTGAAAGCAAGGTAGCCAGTTCCTTTGGAATTCCCGGTTCAAATCCGGGCGCTAGCGTTTTATTTTTTATTAAAGCCCGTATTTGAACATACGTTCACTAGTGTTCTCGTACCATTCACTTCGTTCATTGGAATCCGGGCGCTAGCGTTTTATTTTTTATTAAAGCCCGTATTTGAACATACGTTCACTAGTGTTCTCGTACCATTCACTTCGTTCATTGGAATCCGGGCGCTAGCGTGATATTTTCATTTTTTTAATATTAATTATTAAACAAGAATTTCTAAAATAAATCCAGCATAAAAAACAAACATAAAAACATTCACCCCAACATTAACAACATTAAACACAATCAAACTTGTTAAATTAGCTCCAAACATTCTAGAAAATATATGAGCTACAACATTATAGCTTAAGGTCATAATGATTCCAATTACAACTATATCCAATTTAATAAAATATGAAACAAATCCAATTATACCATACAGAATAGTTGTTAAAAGAAAATATCCAGATGATCTTCTTTCTCCAAAATAATTAACTACCATTAACAATGGACCCATAATTGCTCCAATTTTATGCCCATATGCGATACTTATTGTTACTGTACTAATAAGAATGATTTCAATTCCATAAAAATATTTTTTAATAAAACTAATTGGATTTATTCTCTTTAAATATGCAAATGCAAAATTAAGTACTACGATAAATACCAAAATAAATAATCTTTTGATTGTCTCAAAAGTCAATACAAGCATGAACAATAGTGTTAAAATAAGAATTGTTCTAAGAATTAATTTATTTCTTTGGAATTTTTGATGAGTATCTGTAGAAGGATGCAGTGTTTCCGATTTTTGTGACAAGCTTACTCCTTGTTTTCTCAATGATGGTTTTGAAGATTTCATCTTTATCATCTGAACAGTTATTAAGAACTTTGATTTTTATTAATTTTCTTTTTTTAAGAAGTTTTTCTATTTCAAGGATAATACTATCATTCATTCCATTTTTCCCTATTCTTAAAATTGGTTCTAGAATTTTGGCTTCTTTTTTTAATCTATTAATATCAACCATATATAACAAAGGATTAAGGGATAGGTTATAAAATTTACTTTAAATATTAGATAATTTTTCTAAAGAATATGTTAAAAATTAGTACAGGTGAATATTTATCATTTACTCCTGAATCAGAATATATTACTAAACGTTTGAGAGAAATGATGAGTGACGAGAATGATCCTCTATTTGAAGAATATCAAGATATTATTACCACTCCTTTTGAAGGTCAAAAATTATTTTCTTATCTTGAAATAATGTATGGCTCACTTGAAGGAAAAACTTTGTGGAGCATTGCGACAGGACCAGGAATATTTGATATTTATGCAAGACTTGCAGGGATGGAAGTAAAAGCATATGATTCTTATCCAGTTGCTATTGAGAGATACCATGAAATACATGAAAAGATATTTAATGAATTAGGATTATCCGATCAAATAAAACCATGTCAAGTTCTTACATTAGAACATAGGATGGATACTTTTCCTGGGCACCATATATTAGATGCATTTTCTAGTATTGATTTTGATGCATTACATGCAAATTACTGGTTTATGTTTCCTTACGATGATGAAGCTAAACCTGTTATGAAGTTTTACAGTAATGAAGCTTCATTAGATACAAAATTTATAGTAAATACTGCACGCGGTACTAGACCTGCTGTTCGTAATGCTATTTGGCATCAAGAGAATATAAATCCTCCAGAAAAGCCTTTTCCTTTTCAAATCTTATCAAAAAAAAGAATGTAGTTATTATTGTTTTTTAATTAAAGAATCATCAAGTTTATGTTTACCACATTTTACTCTAACCGTTTGGAAAAGAGATAGACACCCAAACTAAAAATTAATCTATCTAGATAAAAGAACCTTAGAACCCACAGGTATAACTTTAACTATGTCATCCAAGTCATCAGCTTTGATTGTTTTATTTACATCCTTTGCAACTTTACTAGTTTTATCATTACCTTGTGTTATCTGAACAAAATTTTTACAATTCATCTCTATAGGTTTTATTGGACCTGACATCACTTTTCCATCAGTCATTTTACCTATAACTATTTCTAAAGGAACAGAAAGAATAGTTTTTTTACCATAAATCATGAATGAACCTTTACCAATATATTCACCAGATGGCGCTTCTTTAGTTACTTGATCAGGTGTTACATAAAAAACATCCATTGCTGTTAACCCAGATTTCCATGCTTTAGAGTAAGAACCTATAAAAGTTGCACATTCTTCAATTTCAATCTTAGTTGGTTCTTCCTTTTGTGTTTTTAATACACCAAAAGGTGAACCTGCCATTTCTGTGTGAAAAACTAAATCATCTTTATCTGTATGTTTCTTAATAATAATCTCGTTTGTTGTTGCGTCTCGTCCTGCAATAAATAACTTTCCAGTAGAAGTATAAAACCATCTAAATTTTTCATACCAATCTTTTTTTCTTTTAGGTTTGTTATCTTTTTTTTGTTGATCTTTATGCCTTGTAATTCCTTTTTCTAATTTTTCAAGTTTTATTCTAGAATGAATTAGTGCTTTATTAGCACCTTCTAATTTTTTTTTATATTTTTTAGATTCATCAAAATAAAAAGATGCATTCTCTTCAATTGATTTATTTATGTCAAGAGATATTTTCATTAAAGGAACTTAAGTAATTAAGAATTAATAAAATCTTCTATTAATTAAAAAAATTTACATTCCAGCGTCTTTTAGAGTGTCGTTACTACCCCATACAGTGGTGTCATCAATTTCAGGGATAATTGTCATAAGAAGTTTTTTTACTCGCATTAGGTTGTCTTTCATTGTTGCCATAACCTTAGCGTGACTTACCTCATTATCTTCTTTCCAGACATCATAATCAGTTACCAATGCTATGTTTGCATAACTTATTTCACATTCACGTGCAAGTACAACTTCTGGAACCAAAGTCATGTTAACTATATCGGCATCCCACAATCTATACATTTTAGATTCTGCTTTAGTAGAAAATCTAGGACCTTCAATCACTACACAAGTACCTGATTCATGATAATCATATCCAAGTTCTTTGGTTTTATCAATTAAAATATTTCTTAATTGTTTAGAAAAAGGTTCTGCAACACCAATATGAACACTTCCATATATTGTTTGGTCTCTTTTAGTAGTTCTATCAATAAACTGATCTGTAAAGACAAAGTCTCCAGGTTTATATTCTTCTTTTAAAGAACCAACTGCAGACACTGAAATAACTCTTTTACATCCTAATTTTTTAAAAGCCCACATATTAGCTTTGTATGGAACTTCTGTTGGATTAAATGTGTGGTTGTGCCCATGCCTAGGCAGAATATATATTGTTTTGCCACCAAGTGTACCCTTTGTAAATAAATCACTTGGACTTCCATACGGAGTGTGAACTTTAATTTGTTCAACATCCTCTAATAAATTTGGATCGTATACCCCTGATCCCCCAATCAAGCCTATTGCCATATCTGTAAATCACCCGAATATATCAAGAGGTTGAAATTTCATTTAAAAGGATTTAGATATTATAGAACATATTTTTAATCATAAGTATTGTATAATAGTAACATTTAATTATATTATTTAGATTAAAACAATTTAAACAGTGGCTGGACAAAATAGACAGGGTTACACAAGTACTTCTTTAGAGGGGACGTTAGCTATCCCTGGTTTTGATAGAGAATTTCCTTTAGTTAAAAATGGTCAAAGAATTGCAATAGGTCTTCTTGAAGTTGGTATTAAAGCTAAACATAAGAGGCATCAAATAAACAGTAAACAACGTTTAGTTAACCAACATTGGGATAAAATGATTCATTCTAATGAACCAATTGGTTGGCAACCTGATATTTATAGAATTGTAGGGTCATATGAAAAGGGAGGGCAACCTACCAAAAATATTCCAGATATTATGGTTTGGTATAAGTCAATTGATCCTAAAGATTTAGAATCAATAACCAAAAAGGAATTAGCAAAAATTTTAGAACCATTAAAAAAAAAAAAATATAGATATTTAAGGGAAAATTTAAGAGAATTAATAGTAGAAAGTAGAACTTCTGAATTATATGATGAATTTGGTTTTATTACAACAGGTAATGAACATACAGATAAACTCTATGGTATAGCTAGGGGAAGATGTGCTGAAATTTTAGCATTAAAAGCATTTAGACCAGCTGTAACATCAGACATAGAAATGTTTGATAATGGTCATTTAAAATTGGTTGGCGGAAGATATAAAAGAGGAACTGAAATTGATGCACTCTTAGTTTTTTATGGAAATAGACCTCCAATAAATTTAGCAAATAATTTAAGAAGAAATAATACATTACGAGTTATTGATACATTTTAACTTTTCTTAACCTTGTCAGAAACTATTGCTGAATTTCCATTAGGATCTGAAATGGTAATTGTAAGTTTTTCTCTTCCCCAAAGAACTTTTTGAATTTTTTTAAGTTGATTCTTTGCTTTTTTTCTAATTTTTGGATCACTGTCATCCCTTTGACCTTCAATAACCTTTTTGATTCTGTTAATTAATCCTTCGACATTAGTAATATATCCATTAGACACAGGACCTGGTGTAATTTCAACCAATCTAGGAATTTTAACTGTAGCAGAACTTGATCTAATAACTCTGATGTTCAAATCATCTTCAGAATCAATTTCAATAGTATGTTTCATGGCTTTCCCGTTACCCTCAACCTCAACATCAGACATATGATAGTCACAATTCTTACAGTCCATTCCAAACAAGAATGCTGTTCCAAAAAATGGAATTTCTCTAGTTATTTCTCTTAATGTTAAGTTTTTTGTCATGCACATTGGACAAGGTTGTCCTTCCAAAATGTCTATTTGGTCTTCAATGTCTATTTGATCTTCTACCATATTAATTAAATAAATACAAGTGGTTTTTAAAGTTTATTATTACGTTAAAATGTTCCTCAACGTATTTGTATATTAAAAGTGTACTTAATACTTTTATTCAAATTATAAAAATCTAACAAAAAAACATCTCTCCACACTAAAGGTAAGAGATTTAAACCCTTACACACAAAAAAAACATTTTCATGTATCACAAATTATATATTTTGTATTACAAAAGTTAAAAAAGCCAAAACTTTTATAAAGCATCTCTAAATTCAAATGTGCATGGCAACTGAAACTGTTGAAATATTAATTGAAGGCGGAAAAGCAACTGCAGCACCACCATTAGGACCTGCATTAGGACCTATGGGCGTCAATATAGGTCAAGTGGTTGTTGATATCAACAAAAAGACTCAAGATTTTAAAGGTATGCAAGTACCAGTTAAAGTTATTATTAATACAGATGATAAATCATATGAAATTGCTATTGGTACACCACCAGCTTCTCAGTTATTAATAAAAGAGGCAAATGTCAAAAAAGGTAGTGGAACTCCAAGTACTGATTTTGTTGCTGATTTAAAGATGGAACAAATCATTAAAGTTTCAAAAATGAAACAGGATGCTCTTCTAGGAAAAGATCCAATTATGCGTGTAAAAGAAATTCTTGGTACATGTCAAAGTATGGGTTTAAAGGTTGAAGGTAAATCTGTTCCTGAATTTTTAAAAGAATTAAAAGCTGGAAAATTTGATAAAATGATTATTTCAGGTAAAACTGAATTAACTGCTGATGAATTAAAACAACAAGAAGAAGAAAGAAAGCATATGCAAGCAGAAATGGAAGAGAAAAGAGATGATTTCTTAGAAGCTGCAAATGCAATTAAAGCAGCAAATGATGGAAAGGACAGAAAAGAAGTCGTTGCTTTGATGCTTGAAGCAGAAATTCCAATGCAGATAATTAATGAATTATTACCTGAAGAAGAAAAGAAACCTGAAGCAGGTAGTGACGCAAAACCAGCAGAATAATTTTTATTTCTTATTTATTTTGTTAATTTATTTTTAGAAAATATATTGTTAATTAATAATAATTGAGAAATTTCTATTTGTAAAAATTTCTATTTGTAGATAAATATCTTATTTTCCTTATTTCTAGCTAATTGGTTAAATCTTAGCAATAAAATATCATAAACAAATTTTATCTCCATAGGACTAAATGCTACCTTTAAAACTTCTTCATATTCATCTTTACAATATTCAAGAATAATTTTTTCCTTTCCATGAGTAAACAAATAAGTTCTAACAGTATTTTTTTTATCAGTAACAGACACAACTGGAATTTTTTTAAATCCAATATTTGTAATATAAGTTACAGATTCGTTATACATCTGTTTTAGTGATTCCCCAGAGCTTTTAATTGACTTAACTGATATTTGTTTTGACATAAGAGTAGTAAATCCATAGATACTATATAAATCTTTCTATTTTGTTGTTACGATATAGTAATAACATGTAAAAGTAAAGTATTTATAATTAAATCCACATAAATCTCATTAAAATGGCAAAAACAAAAAAATCAGAATCTAAACCTAAATCAAACATTGGAAACTTAAATGCTATACGTGTAGGACTTGCACTTGGAAAAGTTGCAGGCATCTATATGGTTCTTTTAGCACTGTTCTCTAAATTATTTGGATGGGGAGGACTCTTATTAAGACTTATTGGTTCAATCTATGTTGGATATGATACTTCTCTTAAAGGTGTTATAATTGGAGCTGTATGGGCGTTTATTGACATGTTTATAGCAGGATGGTTATTCGCACAAATATATAATCACTTAGGTAAATACAAATTTATTAAATAATTTTTTTTTGTCATATTTTATTGCTATATTATTTTAATTTTATCAGGATAATTGTATTGTAGAATTAGAAATCTTTTTAAACTACTATTTTTTCCAAGATAGCTATGAAGATACCAAAATCTAGACGAACATTTTGTCCAACATGCAGGAAGCACACAGTGCATAAAGTTTTCCAAGTAAAAAAAGGAAAAGCAAGCTCACTTGTAAGAGGATCAAAATATAGAGCTAAGAAAAGAGGATTGGCTAGAGGATTTGGATCTCTTGGTAGATATTCTAAACCAGCAGTTACTAAGTTTAAAATGACTGGTAAAAAACAAACTAAAAAGACAGATTTAAAGTATCAGTGTCCTGATTGTAAAAAGTTTCATAACCAAAGAAAAGGATTTAGAACTAAAAGAGTCGAGTTAGTTTAATTATAATTAATTTAATTTAATTGCATGATTTTGATTTATTAATATATTAGCTATATCTATATCAATTTTAATTTCATCATCAGGAGCAAAAGGTCCAAAAACTTCAGAATTTTTACCTAAAAATTTAGGAACTTCTTTAATAAATTTTATATTAATTAAAGTGTCATTTGTTGAAACATCAGTTGATTTTACTGGTTTTTCTGGTTCATTTGATTCATCAATCTTTTTAGGTGATTCTTCCTCAATTTCTGAGGTTACAACTGGTCTTTTTATTATTGGTTGATTTTGATAAGGAACCTTTGCATTAACTAAATTTAGAAGAATGTCTTTTCTATATACATCAAGTATTTGTGTAATTTGATTAAGAATCTCTTTTTCTGTGTCTAAAAGGTTTTTAACATCTGCATTTTTTGTTCTACTGTTATCAATTGCTATGGTTGTAATCTTTCGTTCTCTATATTCATAAAAATCCTTAATTAATTTTCTTGCACTTGTTATCTGAAATTTAATTTTTTCAATATCTTGAGGATTAATTTGTTTTTGTTTTGATTCTTTATATGTTTGAATTTTTGTTTTCAAATATTCAACTAATTGGGCATAGATCATTGGGTTTATCTTTTGAATTGCGACATTAGTCTTCTCATTTCTAACTAAATTATATATAGATTCAAATGTAATTGGTGTAACTTCGTCTGACATAATTATCCATAACTAAAATAAATATTTAAAAGTAGTGGAACAAAAATAAAGTTTAATACTCATCAAGCTTTGTTACACGTTCATAATTAACTATTGTGGTTGAACCGTCAGCGCCACCTAATTGTGTTTTTGTAGAAATAAATTTATTCTTGCTCAAGAATTCAATTTTTCTTTGGAACGTCTTATAAACACCTAATCCACCCTTTTCTTGATAAACTTTAAACAAATCTCCAATCTTTTTACCTGTGTTGTTTTTTACTAAGTTAAGAATTATTTGTTCATCCTCTTTTAATTCATCTGTTTTCTTTGGTTTAATCTCATTAATTTTACTTATTGCAACGTCAACATCACTTAACTCAATTTTTTTAGATGCTCTATCCTCAGCACTCGTACCTGCTTCCTTTAACAAATATAAACCCGTTCTTACATCCCCTAATTCTGAAGTTTTTTGAATAACTTTGTCTAATGCGGCATTATCCCAAACATTTGGAACAAAAGCATATTTAAGACGTTCAGTTATAATTGTTTTAATTTGACTGGGAGTATATTTTTTAAATTCCATTAATTCAAGGTTTAATCTTGATTTTATTCTCTCATCTAAATTAACAACCCAAGACTTATAATTAGTTACCATGATTATTGTTTTTCTATAAATTTGCTCAAGAATCATATATACAAAATCAAGATCTTCGACTTTATCCACTTCATCAAAACAAAACACAACAGATTTTTTGTTTAAATCTTTTTGAATTATTTTAAAGAGTTCTTCAGTTTTTTTATTATGTGTAAATTTGTAGTCAAGCTGTTCACATATTTCAATTATAATTTTATATGTTGTATTCTTTTGCCAGACATTAATATAAATTGGAATAATATCCTCAGTTTCTTCTTCTAAAATCTTAAACATATGCCTAACTACAACAGTTTTACCAATACCTGGAGAACCATGAAGTAACATATTTTTACCATTTCTACCCATAACCAAAGGCTTAATTGCAAACTTTAGTTTGTTTTGTTCCATTTCCCTACCAGTAATAAGTTTTGGTAAGAAGTCATAATTAAGTGGAACATCATCCCTAAATATACTTTGGCCATCTTGTAACATATCATCAAACATACTCATATCTTTCATATTAATCAAGAAATGTATTTATAATTATCGTTTATAAATCTGACGTGAGGATGTCTTGTGTGTCTAGTGAAACTGAATGAAAAATATTACGAACGATTAGTGAGTTATTCTTGTGTGTCTGGTGAATGAGAATAATTTTCTATATTTTTAGTAAGTTATTAAAATTAAAATTAGGATCAGTTATATATGAAGATATAATTAAAATATCCATACTCAAATGTAAAGCAGGGTATAAATCAGATTTTCCGTCACCAACAATCAATACATCTCTAACAACTCTATCTTCAGGCATTCCCAAATCAACTGCCATATGCATAAAGTCTTTATTCCTAAACATTGCAATACTATCATTTTTACCCTTAAGATTATGATGATACCTAAGCTCATCACCAAAATATGCATCAACATAAGGATCAATACCCCATTTCATGCCTAAACTAGCCAAATACTCAGATGGTCCTGCATCCGTATGAATTCCAATAAGTTTATTTTGTGATTTTAATATTTTTAACAAATCTTTAAATCCTGGTCTTACAACACTTTCAACTAAACCCACTGGAGGTTCAATAAATGTGTCAAAAACATCAAACATTACTGTTTTTTTACAAAAATTTTTAACAGTATATGGAATAATAGAATAATCGCCATCAATTCCAGTCTGAGCTACAATTGCTTCTTTTGATATAGTACTAAATACAGTCATTTCTACTCGTCACTCACAATTTAATTATAAATCTTTTCCAAATTTATAACAAAAACAAATATATACTTCTTTAACCATTTAGTTCAATATGAAATATGAATTCATCCATGAACTAAATGATAACTTAATCAATCAATTTGCAAAATTAGTTAATAATGTCATTAAAAAGACACATTCAATAGGGTTTATTGATGGTCTTGATTACAACACTGCAAAAGAATTCTTAGACGAATTTATGAAAGAAGAGAAGTCAGCAATCTTGTTTGTTTTTGATAGTATAAATTTAATTGGTGCAGGTTGTGTCAACGGATCTGGATATCTATCATCACAACATTTTGCAGAAATATCTAAAGTGATGGTCTCACCAGAAAGTCAATCAAAAGGAATAGGAAAACAAATAATGCAAAAATTAGATGATAAAGCTAAAGAATTAGGTTTTACTCACATATTAACTTCAACTTGGGATATTGATTACATAGTTAATTTCTATAAGAAATGTGGATATAGAGTATGCGGTGTACGACCAGAATTTGTTAAATATAAAGATAAATATTTTGACTCTTATAGTTTTTATAAGAAATTAATATGATGTTAACAATAATAATAAAATAAATTTGTTTGCTTTACTAAAAAATAAATGAGGAGATAAAAACACTCTCAATTATAATTAGTATTACAATACTTACTCAATGCCTTTGGTTAACTTATATTCAGTAAGTGATTCATCAAGTGTAGATGTCCATCCACTATCTGTTTGTCTATATGAATCTCTAAACAACTTTACTGAAATTTCTCCAACATTTTCCACTGTTGACTCATTTCCAAGCGATGTTGCTATTGCTCCTATGTAATCTAAAACAACACTTTTATCATGTGTAACACTTGATGTAGCAATTTTAAGTGCAACATCTTTTAAAATTTCTAAACTAGTTATAGATTCACATGAATTGGTCAATTTTTCAATGACACTAATAAAATATTGATCATTAACTTTCATATCTGGATCATCTCTTGCATAATTTTGAAAATATTCAATAGACTTATTTGTAACTCGAGTTATATCTGCTACAGTTTCATTTTCTTGTGCTACACTTGAGTAAATTGTATGTATTTTTTCATAAGCTTTAAATCCAATTCTATCACTCCAATACATTGCATCAGAGAAAGTTTCAGCAAACTCTGTAGGTGTTTGAGTTGTAGTATCGCCTGGTACTAACAATGACTGCAATTTACCAAAATGTGAAAAATTCTTTTTTGTTATATGAGTCATTATCGCAATATTTTCAAGTGCTTTGCAAAATTCTGTTACCTTGTATTCTTCTTTATTTGGAAAAAGAATATTATATTGAGATGCAATAGCCAACAAATCATTTCTATATTCGTCCGGTATCAAAGAAAAAGTACCTAACGCAGCTACTACCATTTCTTTTGGAGTTACATCTAAAAATTCAGTACCTACTTTTTTCATAAACCTAATTGCATCTGCGATACTATAGTCTGATGACCCAATTTGATAAACTGCACTTTTTGTTCCTGCTAAAACATCTGTGATTTGAATATTTTCAGAACTAGGATTTGTTATAGATTTTGATATTTCTAATGCCTCTTCAAGTGAAAACTCAGTTCGTTTAACAAATTTAATCAATTCTTCAGCACTTTCATATACATCCCTCATACTATAATTTGATACTAATTGTCGAAGTTGATTAGCTATTTCTACAGTTTCTTCTTGACCAGTAATTGTTTGTTTTTTCATATAGTCTCACCTTTAATTATTGTATTTACTAAACAGTAGTATTTATAACCACATTATATATATTTGCTCTATATTCTATAAAACACTATATAATTCTATAATTTTAGAAAAATATATATATAACATTTCATAACATGATATAAAATGAAAAGAAAAATAATGAAAATGGCAGGTACAACTTATGTTGTGTCAATTCCTTTAAAATGGGCTAATAAATACAATTTAAAGAAAGGAGATGAAATTGATATTGATGATGATAATGGAAATTTAATAATTAGATTTAGTGAATCAGAAAAAAAAAAGAAAACATACAGTGTTGATATAAAAAATAATTACCATACATCAAATAAACTAATTACAAATCTATATAGACACGGATATGATGAATTTAAAATTAAGTTTAATGATTATGAGTATATTGAAAAAATCCCACAAATCATGTTTGATAATACTATTGGGTTAGCCATAGTTGAGCAAAAAGATAATTCAGTGACAATAAGAGATTTGTCTGGAAATAACATAGATGATCTTGACAAAATACACAAAAGAGTTTGGTTTTTAATCAAAGATTTAGCAAATGAAGTAATAGAAGGTATTAAGAATAGTGATTTTAAAAAACTTGAATCTATCAAATCTAAAGAAAAGGTTGTTAATCAATTTGTTAATTATTGTACTAGATTAATTAGTAATGAAAATAATATCAATAATAGAAAATCATTTGTTTATTATTACTTAACAAGACAATTAGAAAACATTAGTGATGCATATAAACATATTTCTGTAATAATAGTTGATAAAAAAATTAAACCAGATTTAGCTTTTGTAGAAACATTTGAATCAGTAAATAAATTATTTGATGAGTTTTTTAGTGTATATTACAACTATTCAATTGAAAAAACTGAAAAGTTAATTTTAAATTACAAAAGATTAATTAAAAAAATTGATCAAAATCAGAAAAATAACAAAAAAGATGAATATTTTTTAATATTTACATATTTACAATTAATTGTAAGAAAAATTTCAGAATTAACAAGTCCAATGATTGAATTAAATTTATGATAGTGCTTTAATTAATTCTGCCCTATCTGATTTTGCAACTTTGTTCCCAATTAAATATCCAATATTTGTTATTGTTTCATATACAAATTCTAATCCTACTTCCCCAAATGTACGTGGTTCAAAAGAACCATGATAAAATTCTGATCTAACAAAGTCTTGATTAGAATCAAGAGAAGATAATTGAGACACATATTGTCCAATTAATTCTTCTTCAGTAAAAATTACTTCAGAATCTACTAAATAAGCTGTATCAACAAGTAAATGGCTCATTTGTTGTTCTTCCGGAATTATTTTCCCTTCAGCATATTCCCTAAATGTACCATTTGGTTTTTGATCCAAATAGCTACCCCACAAGTTTTCAATTCTAGCATATCCATTTTGAAGTACCATATGATTTACCATCTTATGCAACTGTACACCATCTACCCCTTCATACCTAGAAAGAATACTTAAATAGGGCATAATAGTTGGATCAATAGCATCTAATCCTCTTAATTTTAGTGCACCAATACTTCTTGCAGCACTCATAATCCAATTAAAACTACGTTTTGATTTATCATAACTTTTATATTCAACATTTTCTAAACTTGACAATGATTCAATGAATTCTCCCAACTGTTTCATTTCATTTGGATTTACTAAATCTTCATGCCACATAGCACTTAAATTACCAAATGCAATATTTGAAATTTTAATCATTTTTTGTAAATCTTCATATGCATCAGGCCTTCCCATTTTTCTATATTTGATTAACCCCCCTATCTTTCTAAACGCTTCATATAGAATTCTTTTATGACCTGAAACTCCAAAATCAGAAATTTGAACATCTATTCCATAATCACTTAGAACTGTTACCCTACCACTTCCTCGTTCAGTACTATGAAAATATTTATCAATACTTGCAATAAAATTAATTTCTTCTTCTGTGTTTAAAGGATTAATTCCACGTGATAATGCAAAGGCTCTGTATAATTCAATTGTACCATGAATATTTTGGACAGGATTTATTCCACCTTCAACAATACCATATTGAGTACTTGTTGCAAAGTCAGCAATATTGCCACCTGAACAATTGGCTTCTGAAAATTTTTGAAAATCAAATGGATCTAATGATGTAGCAATAGCCCATTGAATAGTATTTAAAGTCGTTGTGTCTTCTTTCCTTAATGAATCATAAATTAAAATACCAAGCCATAAAGGAGTTAATTGAGTATTATCAGTAGAAATTCCAAATTCTATCCCGTGCTTAGTTAATTTTGATCCAATATCTTCATAACTTATAGTTGCATTAGTTGGAACCTGATCCATTAAAAAAGAATCCTGATCAAAACCTTTACAAAGAAAATGACTAATTTCTTCAATTTTTTCTGGAACATTTAATTCACCATATTCTTCAGCAATAAAACATAATTTATCTGTGAATTTTTTTTCCCAGTTTATTTCTTCTTTATCTAACCCTGGCACAGGTAAAGCACTAAGTTTTCCAACTATCATCGCTTGCCCATGCATCACAGCATTTGTTACAAATTGTTCAACATCAGGGTGTTCTTTACCTAACACATAACCATAATCATGCCCATTTGGACCATAGTCACCCATAAACTCACTTGCAAGTAATTTTCCCTCAGAAAATCTTTGGGAAATAAGCCATTCACCTTCTTGAAATAAAACATTAGTAGCTGTTCTTAATCCATTCAAAACATAATAATCATTAGCAATTTTTTCAGCTTTTATTCCTTGTTTTGCACCATCTTTACCCTTTTTTAGTGTTAAATGAGTTCTTTGCACACCATAATTCATTCCAATTAACTCATTTATTTTATTACTTTGTTCAGAAGTTATTCCTTGAATTGTTGGTGCAAAATGTACAACTTTTTTTGTTAAGTTACTTAAATGAGGTTCCATACTATTCAACTCAAACCCAAAATTTAAAGAAAATGGATTTTTTAGGACATGAGAATTGAGTATGGCAATTGCATACTCCCAAGCAATTTCTCCAATATGAGTATCAATGTTTACATAATCATCATGTTGATTAAAATCTGTCAACCCCAAATTTGACTGTATAACTAAATCTAAATCTTCAAGTAATTGCCCCTTAATATATGCTTGTAGATCAATATAATCCAAATAACTTGGTGACCCTATCACAACATCAGATTCCTCAATTACATCAAAAAGTACCATAGTACTACAAGTAAATCAATTGTGTTTTATAAACATTTCCTTTTATCACTACTATTTAGTAATAAATAATAGAAAATTATTTAAATTAATTATCAATTTCTAATGTTATGCAATACCAAGTTAGAAATATTTATAACAAAATTTATACCATTTATTCAGACTACAGCTTAACAATAAATATGTCTTTCTTTGCTATTATATTGTATTTTGTAAATAAAAAATATTTCTTTATTGCCTTATTTGTCGTGTTAGACATATTACTTCATATTTTTGAGGCAAATTTTCATATTAACACTAGAATATATCCATTTGATTATGGTGTTGTTTTGTTAAGTTTTATGTATGGGTTTGAATATGGATTAATACTTTTATTAACGATGATTATTACAAGAATCATTCAAATGAAATTTAAACCAGCTCACTTAACAAAAATAAGCATATTAGTTATGGTCGCTATTTTAAGTAATGTATTAAATTTTTTCCCTATTTTAGTAATTGGACCATTAATGTTTTTATCAAGATACATTTTAGAATTCATTTTTAAATTGCTGATTATTAGACAATTTGATGCAAAGAATTGGTTAGGAAGAATTATAAATTGCTTTAATTCAATAATATTCTACCTTCTTTTAGGTAATTTTTTAATATATATTATGGCATAACATTAATCCACTCAACTTTTTTATACTACCATTCATTTTCTTTCGTCTATGATATGCCTAGGAATAGAATCTACTGCTCACACTTTTGGTATAGGTATAATTGATGACAAAGGTAAAGTTCTTGCTAATGTAAAAGACTTGTACACAACAAAAAAGGGTGGATTTATTCCTGTTAAAGCTGGAGAACATCATATTGAAGTCTGTGATAAACTAATTATTCAAGCACTAAAGAAAGCAAAACTAACAATCAAAGATATTGATTTGATTGCTGTGTCAACATCTCCTGGTATGGGTCACTGTCTTAAAATAGGTGCCATTGTTGCTAAAACATTATCTCTTAATCATAAAATTCCACTAATTGGTGTAAATCATGCAATTTCTCACTTAGAAATTGGTAGAATGTTATCAAAATTCAAAGATCCAATATTACTGTACACAAGTGGCGCAAACACTCAAGTTATTGCATATGACGGTGGACGTTACAGAATATTTGGGGAAACATTAGATAATGGTATAGGTAACTTTATTGATGGATTTGCAAGGTTTGCAGGATTAGGTTTTCCAGGTGGACCAAAAATTGAGAAACTTGCATTAAAAAGCAAAAATTTTATTGAATTACCTTATGTTGTTAAGGGAATGGATGTATCTTTTGGAGGTATACAAACTAATTTGAAACAAAAATATACATCAGGGAAATATTCAATTGAAGATTTATCATATTCACTTCAAGAAACAGTCTTTGCAATGATGGTTGAAGTAACAGAGCGAGCATTAGCTCACTGTGAAAAATCTGAATTAGTATTAGGTGGTGGAGTTGCATGTAATAAACGACTCAAAGAAATGTGTCAAATTATGTGCAGTGAACGAGATGCAAAGTTTTACTGTCCTGAAAATCAATTTCTAGTAGATAATGGATTAATGATAGCTTGGACTGGAATATTAATGCATAAATCTAGATTAAGTGACACAGTTGAATCTTTAGAATTAAAACCCTATGAAAGAACTGATGAAGTATTGGTTTCCTGGAGGGAAACTGATACTTGAAAATCAGTGATTTTCATTGTTGAAGTTAAATGCCGATAGAATCAATCATTTCAATTATCTTACTAAAACTGCCTTCATACACTATAGCTATCCCTAATGAACTTTGATAAGAGCGAACAGGTTCAAGTGCTTTTAAAGCCAAAAAATTTGAACTAATATTATCCGGATGCACCTTAACTCTAATTTTTTTAAACTTTTGTTTACATCCATACCTAATCATTAACTCACCTACAGCAGTACCTACCCCTCTGTCCCTATAAGATTCTTCACCGATTACCAAATTAAGTTCAAAAACATCACTCCATGGCCAAGGAACATGTATACCTACATACCCAATAGGAGCTTCATCATAAGTAATTAAATGATACAATTTCCCACCATGATTAAGACAGTCATCAAACCAATTTTTTGAATCTTCTTTATATTTACCTAAATACTGAGTAACTCCTATGTCAGAATGCCATTTTCCAACAAATTCAGTAACTTTTTGTTCTATTTCACTTGTAAACTGAACAAATCCAAGGTGTTGAGTGTGTTTTCTAAATGATAAATCAATCATAATAATTAGCAAATAATATTTTATATTTAAATTAAGGTAATTTCAAACGCTCTTGAATTGCACTTACTCTTTCAATGTAATGATGTACAACTTCTTCCCCATATTGTTTTCTCCAGCCGTCCCTTGATTTATTTTTTAGCCAATCAATATACTTAGCATTCTCCTCATCAAAATCAAGTCTTGGCATATATTTTATAGCGTTTTGTCCAAATACTTCAACAATCAAATCTCCAGCCCTTTTTGCCATTGCTTTTCTAGATTTTTGTGGACCCCTTGATCCTTTTGCAAAGTATTGTTGAGTCAAAAATAATCTTACCAAATCTTCAGTTGGATCCACCTCACTAAAAATTTCTCTGGTCGCCAAGTATGTTCTTTTATTTCTTGAAAGATTTATCATAAGATGCTTTCCAATTTTATGATAATCTTCTTGATTTGCGTGTTCAAATATAATTTTGTAGGCGGTAACTGCCTTATCCCTTTCACCATCTAATCTAACAGCTCTTGAAAGTTCTTGCATGAATATATAATCATAATCAAGACCTGTAGCTAGTAAATTAAAATATTTATAATCATCATCTGAATTAAGTTTTCTAACTAAATCAGTAACCCACAAAAATTTTGGAAGATCTTGATCATTAAAAAAATTAAAAGATTTATCATATCTTTCTTCTAACAAAATTCCTTCTAAATGAAAATCAATTTCCCTTCTTGAAAATACACGCATTTCAACTTGAAATAATGATTAATATATAAACAACGCTAATTAAATTATTTCAAATTTGAAATAAAATAGATTATAAATTTTCTAATTGTTGTAACACTCTATTATGACGTACTAAATATCCATCAAATTTTGAACCTCTTGATTTTGACCCATCAATAACACTTTGATCATAATGAATTTCCCATTGCTCATTACTACCAGAATAATGTGTTTTTAATCTATGAATATATTTATCATTTGCTTCATCAAAACTTATAGGATGAACAAATGGTTTTGCTTTTTCTCCAAAGGAACCTAACAAAATTCTAGTAGAAGAACCTGCCCTTGTCAGTGAACGAGTAGAAACGTTTCCATTTGCAGTTCTAAATATATAAAACTGTGATAAAAATAAATTAACAAGTTGTTTTGTAGGTTCTACATCATTAAAAATTTCAATAACTTCTCTACGTCCACGTCTATTCTCACCAAGATTGTACAATAATGATTGAGCTAATTGATAATAGTCTTTCTTATCTGCTCTCTCAAATAATAATTTATACAAATTCACTAATTTTTCTCTTTCATGCACATTACCAATCCCTTTTGAAATTTCATTTAGTAATTCACCATCATATTCAAAATCTTGAACAATTAAATTAAAATATTCTGCATCATCTTCAGTTTCTACTATTTCAATTAATTTTCTAACCCAAAGATTTCTTTCAATATTACCTAATTCAGAAACTGCCATTTGATATTCAAGACTTTCAGATTCAACGCCTTCCAGTAAGTCATCCAAATATCCATCAATTATTTCAGGGCCAACATAACTCATTGGTGGAAGGAAAAAGTTGTTATATAAAAATAAAGGTATTTGATATTCAGATTGAATCCAACATCGCTACAATTTCTACTAAGTCCCCTTGATAAGTATTTTGATTTTTACCTGGTTCCCCAAATTCCCATGATCTAATGAGTTTAAGAGCTTTTTAAACCAAATTAGTTGATGAAAGATTGTTTTTATGTACATTAGCTAAAATTGATAAATATCCTTGTTCATGCATAGATCTAGCAAAGTGTTCACTTACACAAGTACCAATACCTCTATACCAATACCTTTATCAATCACAAGACCCATTTCAAACCAATTTAAGCCTTTTGCATCAATGTTAACATATCCTATAGGATTAGCATCATAATTAATTAAATAATTTTGAACCCGTGGTTTTTCTAAAACCTCATTAAACCAAGCATATGTATCTCTAGTTAAAAATTTTCTAGATGCTTCTGTTAGGACAATATCTAAATATCTAGATGTTTCTACGTCACCATGCCATTTAACAACATTGCCAACCACAGTCTCCCTATTTACAATGGAAAAAGGAATATATGTCAAATGTTCATGATGTCTTCTAAATGATACGTCAACCATATTTAACTCCCATTTCCTCATCTTATTCAGAAAAAGGTATATACTCTAAATGTGGTAAATGTCTTCTAAATAAATTTATTGCATCAACTATTCCATTTCTCATTTAAAAAATGTAAAAATAACTTATATATAAAACTGGTTCAGAAAAAATTAATATAATTTATAGAGCATGCCATGATAAATATTTAAACGCTCAGACATATTCAATATACATTTCCCTATACTAAGGTATGAAAAACGATACATTTATATAGTATTTCCACTCTTAAAATAACCAAAATGAAGGGGAATAAATTAAGTTTAGCAGTTGGTGGGATTATAATATTATTAAGCACAATAGTTTTTGCTGGATCAGTTATTACTGATTCTACAGTATTAGACTCAGATTTTTACAGAAATTTTGGTAATTTTTTACTAGAAAATGGCAGGGAAAAAGAGGCTGTGTCAGTTTATCTAAAAGGTTTAGAAGTCAATCCTAATGATGAGAAACTTCTAAACAATTTAGGTTTTTATTATAAAGATCAAAATCCTTTGTTAGCAATTGACTATTTCAGTAAAGCAATTGAACTTAATCCTAATTACGAAAGTGCTAGAAACAATCTAGCTATTCTATATAATTACTTAGAAGATTATGCAAGTGCAGCAGATCAACTTAATTATTTAATTAAACTTAACCCTGACAATATTAAATACAATTATGATTATGCTTTAAACATGGCACAAACATATTACCATCAAACAAATAATTATTATGACTTAAAAACAGCAGAACAATATTTTAATTTAGTGTATAAAAAAGACCCTAATTTTGAACATGTTCTTGATAATATTAAAGTGGTATCTGAAGTCATTAGACTTCTTGAATAAAAAAAGGTGAATCAAGTGGATACAAAAAAAACAAAGTTTTTTGGTTTCAATAAAAGAGGTGTCTTTTATGGACATAAATAAAGTTCAAAAATTAAATCAAATGGCAATGAACCTACAAAGACATAATATTGCAATTGATAAAGAATCTGCAATTAGAAATGCTTCACAAATATATGGTGAACAACATAACTTCTCCCAAGAAAGTGTAGTGTATCCAAGTGATTCAAATGCTGAAGATTATAGTAAAGATATCAGAAAATTAACATTTGCTTTAAGAGATGCATTATTAGAAATTAAAGACTTAAAAATAAATGTTTCAAAAATAGGTAAAGAATTAAATGACCTAAGAGTTAATCAGATAAGAAGACCACCAAAGAAAAATTTTGTTGATGCTCCTAAAATGTTTACTACACCGGAACAAGAGTTTCAAAAACCACAACAATCAAGTAAATGTGATGTAAATAGGCCAGCTAATCCAATTGATAGAAATGGAATCGCTCCAAGTGATGTTGCAATTGATAAATTCTTTTATTATGGACAGAATTAAGTAAATTTTTTAATTCTTATTTTTTTAGTTTTATAATTACTAGACTTCAAAAAATATAAATTTAATAATAAATCCTAATTTCAAATTCTATGGACTTATATAAAGCAGAATTACAAGGCAAAAATTTATTTCTTCCAAGATGGGCAAATGATAAGGAAACTGAAGTATCATTACCAATACCTGGACTAAGTGAAAGAACAAGTTACGGGTACCATACTACAAGAGCCACATTATTATTAACACCAAATCATCATGGACATTTTGTATTAGGTTCACAAAATCCTAATCCTCCAGGTTATAAAAAAGATATTGAAGGAGAATTAGTTTATTTACCTGACTCAGATCAAAGGTATTTTGTTAAAGTATATGACAATTTAGTAAAAGGTGCTTTGTTCCCAGTTTTAGATTTTTTAGAGATTAGTTTAATTGTTGACGAGTTACCGGATACACCACTTAATAGGATGCTAAGAGAAATCAGAAGTCCTTTTTCATTTTAAATAAAATATCCCTAATTAATATCTTTATAATAATTAATTATTATTACAAATAAAATTTCTAAATAGTCTTATCTAATTTTTCTTCAAGCATCTTTTTACTCTCAGTAGCTTTCATAGCAGTCATCATAAGAAGTTTGTTGTCTTCCTTTAGTTTTGCTATCACTACATCTTTTCTTTTAAGTTCTTCATATAAAGTTTCAATTATTTTATCTTTACTTTGTTCCTTACTTAATTCAATATTTTGTTCTTCAATCATTTTATTTGTTTCTCTTTTTCTGAGAGTTCCTCATCAATCTCAATCTTCTTGTGCAATGAATCAATAAAATCCTGAGCAATCTCTCTTTTTAATTTTGGATCATTTATCTTATCCTTTAACTCAGTATCTTTTTCCAAAGCCGTATCAATAAGCTCATCCTTTTCAATAACTTCTTCAATTTTTTGACCAGTCTCTAAATCAACTTTCAACTCTTCTTCATCTTCAAGAATTTCTTTTTCCTTTTCTTTTATCTTTTCTTCAGTTAGTTTAATATTAAGTTCTTTTAATTTTAATTTATCTTCCTGTCTTTTAAGGGCAATATCCCCATCAATTAATTTTTGCTCAACTTGTGTTAAATGTTTTTTATGAACTACCTTTATTTCATTCTCAATTTCATGCTCTTCATTTTCAATTTCATGAATTTTTTTTTCAATTAGTTCTTCTTTCTCTTCTAATTTATGTTCAATCTCTTCTAACTTATGCTCTTCTCGTTCATCTTCAATAATTTCAACAATATCCTCTTGAATTCCTCTATCTATTTCTTTGACAAGTTCTTCATCTAACTTAATATCTTCATCAACATCAACTTTAAGTTTTTTTCTATCTCCAACCAATACATCTTCTATAATGTCTTTGTTTGCTTTTAGATCTTTTTTTAGATTTTCTTTTAATTTTTGAGATATTTCATCAATTTTTGAGTCTGACATATTGATATTAATATTAAACTAGTTAAAAAAACTTTTCTATATGCAAAAAAGATATCCTAGTCTTTTAAGACAGGGATTACTTTTTTGGCATGCTAAAAATCCACTATTAAAGTAATAATCGTAGATACCCAGCACTTTAGTGCTGGAAGAAAACCATATCAAAGGATTTTTTCATTTATCTAAGGGTTAAAGAGTATGTTTTTAAACGATACTAGAACAATATATTTTAACACGGAGGTGTATTGTTACATGAATAAAAATATTATTATTGTTGGATTGTTTATAGCATTATTAGGACTAGCAGCATGCGCAACAGGAGTAAAAGATATACAAGAAACTAACAATGTTGACGTTACAAATACAGCAAACTCAGGCGTTGTAGAAACTTCAGAACCTGAATTAATTGCAGGAACAACTACAAAATTATATGAATTTGATCAAATATCTTATGAAAAAGCATTAAGTGAAGGAAAAACTGTGATACTGAATTTTTATGCTACATGGTGTCCCAGTTGTAAAGCTGAACAACCTGTAATAATTGACGTTTTTAACGAACATGATGACCCAAACCTAGTAGCATTTAGAGTTAATTGGAAAGATCCAGGCACTTCAGTTGACGAAGAAAATTTAGCAAAAGAATTTGGAATAACTGTCCAAGGTACAAAGATATTCCTTAAAGGTGGAGAGAAAGTATTAAAAGCTCCAGAACATTGGCCTAAAGATAGATGGGTTACTGAATTAGAAAAATTAAAATAAGGTAGAAAAAATGGTTAATGTAACAATAATAGCTGTTTTTTTTGCAGGACTTGTATCATTTGCAAGCCCTTGCATATTCCCTTTAATACCTGGGTTTTTAGCATATTTATCAGGTACTGGAATTGATCAAGCAAAAAATAGTAGAAAAATTATGTTCATTAATAGTATATTTTATGTTTTAGGATTTTCATTAGTATTTTCATTAATGGGTGTATTGTTAAACACAGTACTTGAGCATGTTGCATATGACCTTCAAATATGGTTATCTAGAATTGGAGGAATAGTAATAATCTTCTTTGGACTATATTTAACAGGATTAATCAAAATTGGATTCTTACAAAGAGAACATGGATTTAAAGTAGAAAAAAAGTTCGGTAATACATATTTAACCAGTTTTGTATTTGGTGCAGCGTTTGCAGTTGGATGGAGTCCATGTGTTGGTGCAGTTTTAGGCAGTGCATTGGCTTTAGCAATAACAAACCCAAGTTTAGGTTTTGTCCTACTTTTAGCATATTCAGTTGGTTTAGGTTTACCATTCTTAGTTGTAGGATGGTTCTCAACTGAAACACTTGGATTAATAAAGAAATTAGGACCATATCTAAAATATTTCAATATAATTGTTGGAACTTTGCTAGTAATATTAGGAATATTAGTATTTACTCAAACATTAAGTGCAGTGTCAAACCTAGCGTTCATCAATCTTGGATTATAGAGTAAAATATATATACTTTATTTCTTATTTTATTTTATTATGGAACTTACACCAGATACACTCGGAAACTCTTTTGTTGTCTTAATGATTTCATATGGTATTGCTTTTGCATTCCAGATGTTTATGACATATCTAAACTGGAAACAATCAAAAGTAAATAATCAAATGGATGAATTGATCAATGAAGTTAAAGAAATTAAAGGAATGCTTGCTAAAAAGAAAAAGTAACTCTCAACTTGTTATTTGAGCAAAATAATCCTTAGCTGTATTTTCTTGAGCAGTTGGTAGAGTTAAATACCTATAACCTCCTATATGTGAAGCTCCTACAAGCCCATCAGCTGGATAATTTAACGAAGTTGATAAAAATTTACCATAATCATCAGTTAAATTAACAGTTTCTATTACAGAACCATTAATAGCTGAGTTTTGTAACATAGTTTCTAAAACATGTTCACTAGGTGCTACAAAAATAGCAGGTCTAGAAACTCTTAAAAATTTAATTTTATTTGAACGAAATAATGGATCAAATGTATTTAAAAATGCCAGGTGTACACTCATTTTAATACAAGAATTAGCTTTTAATATTTAAGTCTAATTATAATTCTAATCTTTTATCAATATCTTTTGCTACTGCTCTAAGTTGAGTCATTGTTTTATACAAATCTTGTTCAAGTTCATCAATTAAACTTGATAAATTGTCAACTCTTAAGAAATATTTGCCTCTATTACTAATAACTACACCAGAGTCCATTAATTTATGTAAATGATGTACAACTGTTCCTCTGCTTAAACTAACACGTTCTGAAATCTCGTCACTGGTTAATCCTTCACCAGATCTTAAAGACTTAAGGAGTATAATTACCATCCTAAAACAACTTTTATTCCTATCTCTTGTTCCTAATAGTCCTAGTGAATCAAAAAACCATTGTAATTCATCATTAATAGTTGTCTCTTTAGGTTTTCTTATCCTATTTATTGTAATTTTTGTACTTCTAATAATCATTTATACAACAAATTATAAAACAAATATTTAAACCTTTGCGATACATTTATAAATGGGTTGTTAATCACATCAACTGTGTTGATTTAAAGTCAACGAAAACTTTATATAAGATCAGATATTTTATAACAACTAAAAACACATCAATTGAGGGGAAAAATGTTTACATCACAAAAATTCAATAAAAAATTAAATTTTTGGGACCCACAAATTGAAATATTTAATTTGAGTTTAGCAAAAAGTAATGAGGCTATCAAAAAATGACATCAATTTTTGGGAACCAATTAAAAACGTTCGTACTATTAGCCTTACTTACAAGTCTATTATTATGGATAGGAAATTATTTTGGTGGATACATAGGGTTAGTATTTGCTATTGTTTTTGTTATGATTATGAATTTTTCAATGTTTTTCTTTTCAGATAAAATCGTACTTTCAATGTACAAAGCAAAAGAGGCTGGGAAAAATTCAGAAATTCATCATTTAGTAAGCGAAGTTGCAAGAACATTCAAATTACCAATGCCTAAAGTATATATTATACCAAGTAAAAATCCAAATGCTTTTGCAACTGGACGAAGTCCAAAACATTCAAGTGTTGCATTCACAAATGGAATATTAGATTTATTAAAAAAACATGAACTAAAAGGCGTAATTGCTCATGAATTATCTCACATAAAAAATCGAGATACATTGGTAACAACTGTTGCCGCAACTATTGCTGGAATCATTTCATATGTTGCTAGCATGGCTAGATGGGCCGCAATTTTCGGTGGATTTGGAGGACGTGACAGAGGTAATTCAAATATTTTTGAATTGTTAGCACTGGCAATTTTAACTCCATTAATAGCAACAATATTGCAATTAGCAATATCAAGGTCACGTGAATTCATGGCTGATGAACTTGCTGCTAAAAAAACAAAAGATCCGTACAGTCTTGCAGATGCATTAAAAAAAATTTCAGAAAATGGAAAAATGCATCCAATGGGATTAGGATCTAAAACAACAAGTGCATTATTCATAAATAATCCATTCAAAGGAAATGGACTGCTTAATTTATTTTCAACACATCCTCCAGTAGATGAGAGGATTAAACGATTAAAATCAATGCGAATTAGATAAAATTATACATAAAAGGTGAGTAAAAAATGAATATTAAACCATTAGGAAATAGAGTATTACTTAGGCCTCAAGAGGCAGAAGAAAGAACAAAATCTGGATTATACATCCCAGACAGCGCAAAGGAGAAACCACTTACTGCTCAAGTTGTTGCAGTTGGAAATGGTCCAATGGTCGCTAGTATCCAAGTTGGACAAAATGTTATCCATGAAAGTTTTGGTGGATCAGAAGTAAAAATTGCTGGAATCAAACATATCATTATGGATGTAAAAGATATCCTAGCAATTGTTGAGTAACTATTTAACAAATTAACAATAATTAAAACATATTAAATATGGAGGAAATTAAAAATGGGAGCAAAACAAATTATATTTGATGTAAAAGCTAGACAAGCACTATTAAGAGGTGTTGAAAAAGTACGAGATACTGTCTCTGTTACACTTGGACCTAAAGGACGATGTGTTGCACTAGATTCAGGATTTGGATCAGCAACAATAATTAATGATGGTGTAACTATAGCAAAAGAGATTGATCTTGAAGATAAGTTTGAAAATGTTGGAGCACAATTAATTAAAGAAGTAGCTGAAAAAACTCAAGATGTTGCAGGAGACGGAACAACAACAGCAATAGTTTTAGCAGCACATATTATTAAAGAAGGTATTAAAAACATAACAGCAGGAGCAAGCCCAACAGATATTAAAGTTGGAATTGAAATTGCTACAAAAAAAGTTATTGAATATCTTAAAAGTCAAAGTGTTGATGTTAAAGATAAAGAAAAAATTGCACAAGTTGCAACAATTTCAGCTAACAATGATGAAGAAATTGGAAAGTTAATTGCAAACGCTATGGCAAAAGTTGGTAGTAATGGAGTCATTACTGTTGAAGAAGCAAAGTCACTTGACACAACTTTAGATGTTGTTGAAGGAATGCAATTTGACAAAGGATTTGTATCCCCTTACATGGTAACTGATTCAGAAAAGATGATTACTGAATTTGAAGATACTAAAATTTTATTTTTTGATGGTAAAATTTCTTCAATGAAAGAATTAATTCCTTTACTTGAACAAGTTGCTCAAGAAGGTAAACCTTTTGTAATTATTGCAGAAGATGTTGAAGGCGAAGCTCTAGCAACATTAGTGTTAAACTCCATTAGAGGTGCATTAAAGGCTGTTGCTGTCAAAGCTCCAGGATTTGGAGATGACCAAAAAGCTATGCTTGAAGATCTTGCAATTTTAACAGGTGGTAAAGTAATTAGCGCAGACAAAGGAATGAAATTAGAAACTGCTACTCTTGAGGATTTAGGAAGTGCTAGAAGAGTTAAAGTTGATAAAGATAAAACAGTAATTGTTGGTGGTCAAGGAGATGAAAAAATGGTTAAGGCAAGAGTATCATTACTTGAAAGCCAAATACAAATTGCTGACTCTGACTATGATAAAGAAGATTTACAAAAAAGATTAGCAAAGTTAACAGGTGGAGTTGCAGTACTAAACATTGGTGCAGCAACTGAAACTGAAATGAAAGAAAAAAAAGCAAGAGTAGACGATGCACTTCATGCCACTAGAGCAGCAATTGAAGAAGGAGTTGTAGCTGGTGGTGGAGTAACTTTACTTAGAGCAGCAAAAGTTCTGGATTCCTTAAGTCTTCCAGGAGATCAACAAATTGGTGTTCAAATTATAGAAAAAGCATGTCATACACCTGTAAGAATTCTTGCAAAAAATGCAGGAAAAGAGCCAAGTATTATTGAAGATAAATTAATGAACTCTGAAGGTAACATTGGATACAATGCTAAATCAGATAGGTTTGAAGATATGTTCAAAGCTGGAGTAATTGATCCTACAAAAGTTACAAGAACAGCACTTCAAAACGCTGTAAGTATTGGTTCATTAATGTTAATTACTGAAGCAATTGTTACAGATCTTCCAGACAAAGAAGACAAAGGAGGAGCTCCAATGATGCCACCACCAGGTATGGGTGGAATGGGCGGAATGGGAGGCATGGGTGGAATGCCTATGATGTAGTTTTAAGGTAAAACCTTAAAATTTTATTTTTTAATTTTTTATATAGGATAAATAAAAATGAGAAAGCAAAAAAAAGAAACTAAAGAAAAAGTTCAGAAATCCCAAGATAGTAAAGACGTTGATAAAAACAAAATCTTTGGCTCAAAAGATAAAATAAATCCTGATGCTCAAAAAGTTGAAGAATTAACAAACCTTTTACAACGTACTCAGGCTGAATTTGTTAATTTCAAAAACAGAACTGAAAAAGAATCAAGACAATTACTTGAATTTGGTCACTCGGATGTGTTACTAAAATTACTTCCAGCACTTGATAGTTTTGAATTGGCTCTAAAAAACTCTAAAGAAGCAACTGAATTTAAACATGGTATGGAACTAGTATATGCTCAGTTCATGGATGTACTTGGACAAATGCATGTTAGACCAATTGATGCTCTTGGAAAGAAATTTGATCCACATCAACATGAAGTACTAATGAAAGAAAAATCTGACAAAGATGAAGATATTATTCTTGAAGAACTTCAAAAAGGATATATGATTAAAGACAAAATATTAAGAACGACTAAGGTAAAGGTATCAGGATGATTCATTTTAAGCTAACTAAAGATGAAGTACTAAAACATACATTTCCATGTAAATGTCACAAATGTGAGAATTCATGTAATTACGGAAGTGGTGCGTTTACAGATAATCAATTAGATAAGTTAGCTTTATTCCTAAAAAAATCTATTGAGGAAGTTAAAAAAGAACATCTAGAAGAAATTAAAAAATTCAATACAACATTATTTAGACCAAAGTTAGAACGACATGATGACAAACCATATGGTAAATGTACATTTTATGCAAAAGATAAAGGTTGTACAATCCACGAGGTTAAACCAGTTGAATGTAAAATTGCAATGGGCTGCAAAGAGTATGGTGAAGATTTAATAAAATGGTTTGAACTCACCCATTATTTTAATCCAAAAGATCCTGTATCGATTAGAGAATTAAAATTATACATTGAGTCTGGTGGAAAAATCATTGTTGGTTTTGACCCAGAAATATATTTTGATGAAAATACAAATTCAAAGGATTATGAAGATTTGAAAAAACATAGACACAAAGATTGGGACAAAATACTAGGACTTAAAGATCTTGTAAAAGAGGACACTAAAAATGGAAAACCAAAATAAAACTATTGATAAACCTGTAAAACAAAAAATGTATGTAAAACCTGAAGCAATTTTAAATTACTTATTAGGTGAAGAAAAACTTCATACATTAATAACTACTCAAGGTTCACAGGTTGACTTATTTACAACTGATCAGAATTTATATGAAGCTCTTGGAAGTATTGAAGACAGGTCAAAAATTGATATGAATCTACTTGTAAAGTTTTTAGAAGTAACAAAAATTAGACCTCATGAAGAAATTGCAAAAGAACAAAGAAGTGTATTAACACTTGATAGAGTCAAAGTTATTAATGATTTGCTACAAAAATGAAAGATAACAAAAATTACAAATTTTTGAATCTCACATTTTTTACTAGGAGTAAAAAATGAAAGACTTTATACTTGACCTTGCAAAGAAAGCTGGACAAATTACCTTAAACCACTTAGGTAATGCAAAAATTTCAAAGAAAGGCCCAAAGGATGTAGTAACTGATGCAGATGTAGAAGTTGAAAAATTTGTCACACAAAAAATTAAAGAAAAATATCCAGAACATAATATTGTTGGTGAAGAAGCATTATATGACTCAACTGATTCACATTACACTTGGTTTATTGATCCAATCGATGGTACTAGTAATTATAGTCATGGAGACCCTAACTTTGCAGTGTCAATTGGTGTTGCTAAAGATGGAATCTTAATTTATGGATGTGTATATATCCCACTATATAATTGGATGTTTTTTGCAGAATTGAATAAAGGAGCTGAATTAAATGGAGAAAAAATTAATGTCTCAAAAATTGATCAGTTAACTGACGCCATGGTTCAATTACAAATAAGTCATCTTCCAGACACAGTTGACGCATCACTTGAAATTTTTAAATATTTCACATTAAAGGCAGACAGAGCCAGAGATTTAGGATTTTGTGCAGGCCAACTAGCATATGTAGGTGCAGGAAAATCAGATTCAATGATTAAAGCTTATCAAAATTCATGGGATATTGCAGCAGGTATTTTAATAGTGACTGAAGCAGGTGGAGTTGTATCAGACTTTTTTGGTCAACCAATCACGCTTACAAATGACCACAATAAAAGATATCATGTTGTAGCATCAAATGGATTATTACAAAAAGAAATTTTGAACAGTTTACATGTTGACTTAAAACATGTCTTAGAACAAAACAAAGAAGTATTAAAATAAATATTAACCAATAAGGAGGAAATTAAAATGAGTAAAATAATAGGTATAGATCTTGGAACAAGTAATAGTGCTGCAGCTGTTTTAGAAGCAGGTAGACCAAAAATTGTGCCAAGCGCAGAAGGAACAAGCCAATACGGGAAATCATTTCCAAGTGTTGTAGCATTTACAAAAGATGGTGACAAACTAGTAGGAGAACCTGCCAGACGTCAAGCTGTTAGTAACCCTGAAAGAACAATTACTAAAGCTAAAAGAAAGATGGGTACTGACCATAAATACAAAATAAATAGTAAAGATTACACACCACAACAAATTTCAGCATTTATTTTACAAAAAATCAAAAAAGATGCAGAGGCATTTTTAGGAACTAAAGTTGAAAAAGCAGTTATTACAGTTCCAGCATATTTTGATGATAACCAAAGACAAGCAACAAAAGACGCAGGTGCTATTGCAGGTTTAGAAGTGGTTAGAATTATCAACGAACCTACAGCAGCATCATTAGCTTATGGACTTGATAAAAGCAAACAAGAACATAAAGTTTTAGTCTTTGATCTTGGTGGCGGAACTTTAGATGTAACTGTTATGGAATTTGGTGAAGGTGTATTTGAAGTAAAATCTACTTCTGGCGACACTCAACTTGGTGGAACTGACATGGATGATGCTATTCTTAAATTCCTTGCAGATGAATTTAAAGATAAAGAAGGTGTAGATTTATTGAATGATCCAGTTGCAGCACAAAGATTAAAAGAAGCTGCTGAAAAAGCTAAAATTGAACTTTCAACCACAATTGAAACCGATATTAATTTACCATTCGTCACAGCAACTGACAAAGGGCCAATTCATTTTACAAGAAAATTCAAAAGAAGCGAACTTGATAAACTGGTAGAATCAATTGTTAAAAAATGTAAAGCTCCAATGGAACAAGCTATTAAAGATGCAGGATTAACAATATCAGGAATTGACAAAGTAATTTTAGTTGGTGGACCAACAAGAATGCCAATTGTTAAGAAATTTGTTGAAGACCATGTTGGTAAAACTGCTGAAGGTGGAGTTGATCCAATGGAATGTGTTGCACAAGGTGCAGCAATCCAAGCTGGAGTTTTAGCAGGAGATGTTAAAGATGTATTACTTTTAGATGTTACACCTTTAAGTCTTGGAATTGAAACATTAGGTGGAGTATTCACTAAATTAATTGATAGGAATACAACTATTCCAACTAAGAAATCTCAAGTCTTTAGTACTGCAGCAGATAACCAACCAGCTGTAACTATTCGTGTTGGTCAAGGAGAGCGTCCAATGTTTTTAGATAATAAAATATTAGGACAGTTTGATCTTGTAGGAATCCCACCAGCACCTAGAGGTATCCCTCAGATTGAAGTAACTTTTGACATTGATGCAAATGGACTTGTACATGTTGGTGCAAAGGATCTTGGAACAGGTAAGGAACAATCTATCAAAATTACAGCATCACAAAAATTAAGTGATGATGAAATTGAGAAAATGAAAAAAGAAGCAGAAGCTCATGCAGATGAAGACACAAAGAAAAAAGATGAGATTGAAACAATCAATCAAGCAGAAACTTTAGTCTATTCAACTGAGAAATTATTTGATGAGATGAAAGGAAAAGTTGATGAGAAAAAAATGGACGCTGTAAAAGCTGATATTACTGATCTTAAAAAGCTTCTAGAACCTGAAAAAAAAGACATTGATGCACTAAAGAAAAAGCTTGAAGAAGTTAATAAAAAAGTTCAAGAAATGAGTACAGAAATGTATCAAAAAGTTGCTCAAGAACAACAAGCTGCTCAAGCTGCTCAAGCAAAAGCAGGATCAACTAAAAAACCTGGTAAAAAAGGTAAGAAAGGCAAAGACGACGAAGAAAAAGTTGTTGACGCTGAAGTAGTTGATGAAGAAAAGAAATAAATTATTTCTTAATTTTTTTTTAATTTAATCTTGCAATTAAAATTTTTTTCTCTGGTATTAACTCATGTCTGATAAATTCATATCCTGGCATTATTTGTCTATATTCCAGTAACCTTTCTGATCTAGGAGGAATTTGAGACGTATTATGTTTTGCAGGTATTAATGCAAGCGATATACCTTGTCTAACAGCAAATTTAACAATTCTTTGTTCAAGTTGATAATTAGCATCAAAAGTCCAAAGATTATAGTGACCATCATCTTCTTGTGGCTGATCTGCAACTAACCAAGTATCATTGCCTGCACCTTCAAAGCTTGATGCCCACTCACCAAATTTTCTTTCTGAGTTTATAGGTTGCAGCCCTAATTTATTTGCAACATATGCAGATTGTTCTATTCTAAGAAAATTAGAATCATGTGCTTCAACATTGTTCATTCCAAGTTGTTGTATTGTAAATGTTGGTAATGCTAGTCCTGCTACTGTTTCAATTGAATAGTCTGGAGATTGTTCATAAACTATTTTTCCAAGTCTTACCCTTTTTTCAATATACCTAGCTATTCCAACAGGATCTTTTACTGCCCATTCTTTTTCGTCTGACACAAACTGAAGTCTTTGCATTACAATCAAATTATATGCATTTAATCCAAAAATCTCTCTTGTTAGATATGGAGATCCAATTCTATCTTCAATTTCATCTAAAAAATCTGTAATTTCTTGACTCATAGTTTCATCAAATAATCTACAACTATATTTAAATGCAATAGATAATAATTCAAATTACATCACTAAAAAAATTTTTATGGTAATCTCACCATATACAATCATTTTAATATACTTTATTTTTTCTATTCAAATATGAATTTAGAATATAGAATAACAATTTCTGTACCAATTGACAATCCTAGCTTCCTACTTGAAATGAAGGAACAAGGTAGGCCTAGAGCCAAATGGGTCAAACAATACAATGGACCTTATGCTGATTTTCAAAAAGACTTTGGTAAAATATTTACTGAATTTTTACCTGAATTAAAAGAAGCTGAACCTTATCAAATACTATTATATCACACTCAAGATGATATTTTGGTTCAGAAACATAGTTAAATCATTAAAATTTATTCATATAAATGTCAGAACCAACCATCACATTCATTGAAAAAGGTCACAAATATATTCACGAGGAATCAGGTGATAACTTGACTTCTGCTACAACATTTATTGGACAATTCTTTGAAAAGTTTGATGCAGATAAATGGAGTGCTTATGTTGCTAAACGTGATGGTATGACTGTTCAACAAGTTCTTGATTTATGGGAAGAGAAAAGAATATTTGCAGGTGAATTTGGAACACATGTTCATAATTATGCTGAAAGTATTATCAAAGGTACTAAACAACCAGTTGCTACAATAAAAAAGCATGAAGTTTATTTTAAAGGAGTAGATGAGTTCATGATAACTGAACCGCACAAATTCTTTGATGCTGAAAAAGTCATAGGTAACCCAAAGTGGGGAATTGCAGGACAAGTTGATGGATTAAGTAAAACTGAAAAAGGCATTTTTTTAGTTGATTGGAAAACTAATAAGAAATTAGATTTTAATGCCTATGGTGATAAGAGAGCAACTGGACCTATTAATCATCTACAAGATTGTAATTATTCTAAATATACACTTCAATTAAGCCTATATAGATTAATTCTTGAACAAGTGTATGGGTGGGAGATTGCAGGACAAATCTTAGTACATCTTACTAACTATGGAACTTATCATACATACAACATAGAATATCTTAAAGATGAGATTGTTATGATGTTACAACATGATGGAAGAATTTAATTATCAAAAATATATAACCTATCTGACTAATACATAAATTATTTTTAATAAAACCTTACAAAAATTATTTAAATCTCTTAGAAGATTGTTATCATATGAAACAAATATTAATAATAGCTGCAATTGTGTTAATATTTCTTACATCGTGTACACCACGTTTAGAACCCATAAGTCCACCTGATTGTATTGAACGAAGTGGGAAATGTATGATTGAAGAAGAATGTACAAATGATCCATATAATGCAATAATAACTACAGAATGCAATGACCCTGAATTGGTATGTTGTTTGTCTACAATTGGATAATTTAAATTCTTATCTAAAAAGGTATAAACTCTACTGGCATTTCAAGTTCATAAGATTCTGCAAGTCCTCTGTATCCTTGAGGAAATAAAGTGAACTTTGCTTTGAATGGTTCTTTGAAACCTGTTAATCTCTTTGTTTTAAGCATGGTAATTGGATCTTGATTAATATGCCAGATTTCTCTTTCTTGTTTACAAAAAATCTTTTGAGTAGCATCTGTTACTTCAATATACAATCCAATTCCATGTAATCTTTCTGAAGAAAACTTAGACCTATCAATTCTATAAAATAAGTTTCCAAATGGAAACCCTTCAGTAATTGTAACCTCAAAGGCATCTGACTCTAACATGTCATCGTAAAGTGTTGTTCGCCCATTATTATACCATGCTATAGCTGATAAAAATGTTCTATGACTTGTAGTAAAAGTATCACTTAAATTCTGTGCATATATTAATCCTGAAGGTAAACATCCTATTTCAATAATTGGTTCACTGTCAATTGTAATTACATAGTTCTGAATATGATCAGGAGACCTAGAAGTATTAAACATACTGTATTTTTCTATACCTATCTCAGCTAGTATATCAAATAAATAATTAGCAAAATTTGATACATCCCCATACGTCTTTATTTGTGTTTCAGCACCATGTATTGAAATATCTAAATATGGCGCATCTACATCTAATTCAAAAAGAATATCCACTATACTATCTGAACGTTCTTCTGGAATGTTTACTCTTTCAAAATTTAAAAAGTCGCTCATTGGTTATCAATTCAATTGTGTCAGAATTTTTTATATTTAAAAGTATGCTCAATCAAACAATTAAAGAAACTTAAATGTTAAATTAAAATCATACAATTATCAAATACTATTTCAATGATTTTGAGAATAAAAAAATAAAATATTTATTTTGTCGTCTATAGACCTGCTTGTTCTTTCAAGTCATCTGCTAAGCCAGTAGCTTCCCAAGTGAAGTCCGGATTAGCAGAATTTCTCATCCTCTAAGAAAATTAATAAATCCGACTTTAATAAATGTTGCGGGGGAGAAGTCTGGAATAGTAGGAATTCACAGTTTTTGCAGCTGCATTAAATGATATCCACCGTTTGTATGCAATTCATGCGAGTCTGAGTATACTTCTGGCGCTAGTACAAATTCTGGATCTCCAACTAATTTAAATCCTCTAGCAAGAGGCATTTTTCCCATAACTTCTAATGCCAATTCATTTTTAACTACATAATCAACTGAAAGATATTTTCTTCCTTGAGGTAAAATTCTCCCTAAAACTCTCATTAACTCTTCATAAAAAAGTACATGACTTTGTTGCGTTATCATTGTTTGTGGAATGCCATCTCTGTAAGCAGATTGTTGCCATAATCTTGTAGTTGTTATTGAATCACTAGCTAATTGTTGCAAAACTGTTGCAGCATAGGTAAAATTTCCTTTTATATTTGAATTAGTTACATCATCAACCAAGAGACAAATTCTATCTTTTTTTTTATTTTCATCCCTATAATCTGAGGCTCTCATATCTTTTGTCTCT
>Ga0233437_1001639_pt1 | contig 39615 bp, 62 predicted proteins | sample SI_122_August201_FD_182714 | JGI IMG/M metagenome (GOLD analysis project Ga0233437, IMG submission 182714) | Seawater microbial communities from Saanich Inlet, British Columbia, Canada - SI_122_August2016_200_MG | ecosystem: Environmental > Aquatic > Marine > Inlet | place: Canada: British... | reverse complement strand
TTGGGTTTGCTCGCGCAAACTTGATTGGAAACCCAGGAGCTGTTAGGGTTAAGGAGATAGAATTAGCTGGAAAGTTAAATTCAGCGACTACAAAAAAGGTAGGTGACAAAACAATGGAAGCAAAAATAAAAGAATTAGAAACACAACTTGCTGAACATTCTGCTAAGCTTAAAGAGCTTTCCGAAGAGAAAAAAGCGGCAGAAGAATCAGGTGAAGAAAGTAAAGCTGAAGAAGTTTCAGCTAAGGTAGAAGAAGTAGAAGAAAAAGTAAAAGAGATCAAATTAGGAATGGACTCTTTTGCAGCAAAAATTAAAGAAAGTCTTGAACTAGGATTTGCTTCTGCAAAATTTAGCACACCAGCTAAAGTTAAAGAAGTTGTAGCTTCAGCTAAAGTTAAAGAAGCTTACAATGCAATTGAAGCAAAAGATTTTGTAAAGTTTAAAGAAATTGCTGACGCACAAGTTGAGAAAAACTTTGGTAAAGTTAAGGAGCTAATGCGACGAGACTCTAACGGGTTTGACTTTGAGCGATGGCAAACTGTAGAAGTTAAGTGTAAAGGATCCAGTATGGTTGTTGTACCAAGTGCAAAAACCAAAGATGTGATCTCTTCTTCCGACATGGCAGAATCAACTTACACTCAGACAAACGCAATGTTTGCTGACCGTTATGTAAGCATGATTACAGAAACTTTCCTTATGGATGATACCCTTCTTGCAGCTATGCCAAAAATTCAACATCTTGGCGGAAACGACAAGTACGGATACAGACTATGGAAAGAATTCGTTACAACCAGTGGAACTAACACATTAGCTGTTGACCCAACTGTAACCTCCGTTCTTAGATCACAGCGTGATTTTGAGAAAATGGAAACCTCTATTAGAGAATACCGTGATGGTGTAGAAGTAACTGATTTCGTACAAGCACACAGTGCAGCAGCAATCGGAAACCTTCTTGGACTTGAACTTGAACGTGCAGCTAAAGCAGTTACACAATCAATGGCAGCTGACCTTTTCAAAGGGAACGTTGACGCATCAGGTTGGTTAGGTTTAATCGGTTTAATTGGAGTTGCAGACTCATCCACATACTCTAGTATGTACGGAAAAGTACGTAGTGCAGCTAACCGTCTTTTAGACGCAACACTTGCTAACACATATGATAGCACCTCTGAAGCAATCAGTGTATCTCTTGTTCGTCAAGGATACGAGAAAGTTTTAGCACAAGGTAGTAGTCTTGCAAACTTAGTAATTGTAATTCACCCTACACAGATGCGAAAACTCTTTGATGCAGAAGACGCAGCTATCCGTTATGAAAGCGGAAGTAACAGAATCACTATGGGCGCAGCACCTGCAAACTGGGGATTCTCACGAGCAATCGTGCCACACTTAGATGGTATCCCAATGATTCGGGATTACAACTGTGAAAGTAGTGCAGCAGCAGCTGACATGTTTGCAGTAGTAGATCTAAGCCGTGATAAAGGGTTTAACTTAGTAGTAAGTAAAGCTCTAGGAGCACGTGGATTAGCTAAAGTAGGTACATCAGAATCTGCTTATGTAAGCTTTTGGGGAGCAACTGTTTATCACGCACCTAGAAACGTACACGTACACGTGAGTTTAACATAAATTTAGGATAATTCCTATCTTTATTTTTTATTTTTTTTTTAAATTAAAAATACAGGTGATATAATATGGTAACAAGAAATTTAGGAGATCATGACCCTGCTTACCGTTATGCAGCAGACACAGTTAATATTGATAATCCAATAGCTCTTACTAGTGACCCATCCTTAGGGGCAGGCGCAGTAGGTACAACTGAATTAGCTGATGGTGCTTTTAGTGCAGATGCAAGCGGGCGTGCAAAGATTGCAACAGCTTTCTTTGACGAAACAACAGTAGATTTAAAATTTGCAGCAGCAGCAATTGACGGAGACCGTCTTAAAAGCGGTGGAGTTACAGGAACTCAACTAAGTGTAACTGCAGCTACAAAAGCTGTAGCAGTAAACATTAGCGGATTCAACGCTTCAGTGAATAAGTTTGTATTCATTGCACCTAGTGCATGTACAATTCAAGAAGTTATGATCGTTAGTGATACGGCAACAAGTGGTTCTGATGGATCGAACAAGTTTGATTTCCAAGTAAGTAACAGAACTCAAACAGAAGATCTATTATCAGTATTGGCTACAACCAATAGTGCAGAATTAGCAATAGATGTAGCTAAATCAGTTACACCAGACCAAAACGCTACAATAGATCAAGGTGATGTTCTTGAATTCCAAATTGTGAAAACAGGAACCCCAACCGATCTTAGTAGTGCAGAAGTAATGGTGCAAGTGATTTATTCAGTTAGCGCATAAAGATAAAAAAAAATAAACAAGAAGGTAAAATAAAATGGTAGACGCAGGTGGAACAACCACATTAAGACAAGTAGGAGTTGTAGGTCAATACACTCTATGGGAAATTAGCAACGACAGTTGGGATTCAACAGAAACAATTCCATTAGACGGTCCAGCTAATAGTCCAATCGTAGCAGAAGATAAAGTAATGATTGTTGGAGCTCTCAACGTAACAACTGAAGCTCAAGCTTCAGGTACTGCTCTTTCTGTAGAGTACGATGAAACAGCTATGCACTTTACAGCTACAGAATCTGGAGCTACAGCAGACGAACTTAAAATTTGGTTCTACTTACTTAAGTAGATCTTGATTTTAATTTTTTATTTTTTTTTTTAATTACAATTTGAACTGGGTGATATATGATGGCAAAGAAGAAAGCAACAAGAAGAAAAGCAGCAAAAAAGAAAGTTGCAATTAATTTAGATCTTAATGGGGATGGAGTATTTGACGCTAAAGATAAGAGTATCGCGGCGAAAGCTTTAGCTACTAAGATCGATAAAGATGTTCCAGCAAAGAGCGTCAGGGTACCAGTTAAGGAACCAGTAAAAAAATCAAAATCAAAATCAAAACCTTCAGAAAAATCTGTAAGGTATATTGCAATAAGAGACATCAATCTTCAATACCGTAAAGGTTCAATCGTTCCAGGGGACATTGTGTCTCAATGGGAAAAAGTTGGCTTTGAAGTTGACAAGATGGTAAAACGAGGTGAAGAAAAATGAGTTTTCCAACAACAACAAGAAATGGGTACAGTGTAGATCGTAGTACTGCTTTAGAAGCAAGCAGCATAAGTAAGGCAACAAAAGGAAAATTATACAGGTTTGCAGGAAAAATTGATACTACTGCTGCAACTGATATATATTATATTCAATTATTGAACGCAAGTTCTTTACCTGGGGACGGTGCAGTGACAACTTTGGTTGCACCTTTAGAAGTTAATCATACAAACGGTACAAGCACTTTGTTTGATTTTGACTTAGGTCCACGTGGAGTTCAAGCAAGTAGCGGTATTGTAATCGTTGCAAGTACAACTGAATTTACTAAAACCATTGCAGGGAATGTGATGAGTGCGACAGTGCTATTCGATTAAAATGAGTAATATGCAAACAGTCAAATTAGCAAAATGGAACAATGTACCAGCTGCAGCTGCAGGGTCAGCTTGGTCTTTTTATGATCTTACTACTGCTGATGGAAGTTCCGACACAAACACTTTGATTGATTCTGGTCCAAGTTATAATTCTGGTACCAAGGTAAACACTATTGGTATTGACCGTGATAAAGGTGGAGCATTAGTTGTTCCTGCAAGTACTGCACATTGGTGGTGGGACACAGGTTTGACTGCTGCTGACGATTTTGGATTACAATTTGAACTTCATTTCACTGATGATGCAGACATGCAAGGTAGCAATATTGTAGTTTATTGTGGTCTAACTTCTGATACTTCTGCTATGGATACTTATGCGTATGGTGCAGGTGCAAATTATCAAACTAATGACCTTCGTGGTTACCGTATGAAAGCTACAGTAGCATCTGTTGGTGGTGTTGGCTCAAGCACTGAAGGGATAAAAATAACTTGTGTTCGTGCAGGTACAACTACTGCAAGTTCAGGAAACATTGCAATAAATTATTTTATGCAAGCATTAGAAGATACAACTTGGTTAGGGAAAAATAATTATTATTCAGTTAGTAATGCTCAATTAAGTGCAAACGCTTCATCAGATTCGTTATACTTTTTTGTAGCGATCGGGATTACTGGTGCAAACGCTTCAGTTGAAAGCGTAAATTTTAGATTAAAAGTTTCACCATTCGTAGTGAACGATATTTAATTAAGGAAAACTAATTTATAGATAAACACATTAGGTGAAAATATGGAAAACAAAAACAAGTGGTGGGTTGTATCATTTTGCTTATTATTTGTTCTCTTATTTAGTGCATTAGCATTTGCAGTACCTCACTCTCCGAATGGAGACATTCATTTGAAACACCGGTACGCTATAGTTAACGCTACAAACTGGGTGGGGAACCTTAACGCTACTGATTACAATGTCACTGGAGACAATTTCTTTTTTAGTGATGGTACGATTGCAAACTTAACAGTAACCTCTTCTCTTACTGGTGAACTTTCTTGTGAAAATATTACTGGTTCAACTTCAGACTTGTGTACGATTGTGTCCAAGATGGGCGACGGATTATACTTGTATAACGACAGTGCTACAATTTATTTTAACGAGAGCGTGCTTAATGCTACAATTGATGCTAGAGAGAACGACACACTTTATACTGCAGGTGACGGTTTAACTTTAACTGGTACAATTTTTACTCATAATGATACTTCATCTCAGGCATCTTCAGACAACACAGGCCGAACTTATGTCCAAGACATAATCTTAGACACTTATGGTCACATTACATCTTTAGTGACTGCTGTAGAAACCGTGGTTGATACGTTCTGGCCATTAGCTAGCCAAGAATACTTGTACAACAATACTGGTACTCTTGACTTTAATGAGACAAAACTTAATGAGACTGTAGACACTAGAGCTACAGTTGTTGCTACATCAATTAATACTGATTGTAACGCTACTGGTTCTTGCGGAAATGTAACTTATCTTGATTACGATAATGTTGGTAATTTGAATATTACTGGTAACATGACTTTCATGAATGGGGATGTAGAAATTTTTATTGACGGAGCAAATGGCCGGATGGGAATCGGTGACGTTGGAGATTTTGAACAAGAATCAATAGATATTGATGGTATAGAATATAATTTCGTATTAAGAGTAAACGATGTTGGCGGATCAGAATTGGCCCAAAATGTTATTCATAGACATTCAGAAGTGGGCGCTCTTGGATCAGCTCTTATTGGTGCACGAGCTAATAGTGCAAACTCTTCACATATAAACCCTGTAACTAACGGGATGTCTTTGTTACGAATGATCGGTGTTGGCTGGGTTGACCCTCATTATGATCAAGCTGCAGAAATCGAGATTACTATGGATCAAACTGGTACAATTAATGATACAAGTAGCCCAGGAAGAATCGTGTTCAAAACAACACCTGAAGGTAGCGATACTCCTATAGAAAGAGGTTACATTAACAGTAGCGGTAATCTTCATTTTTATACAAATGTCACTGCTGATTATTTTAGTGGGAACGGTAGTTTACTTACTGATACAAATAATTGTAACTCAACTGGTACTTGTGATGTTTTAGCATACCTTGATTTTGCAAACACTGGTGAGTTTAACGTTTCTGGGAACACTTATATCAATAAGATGGCAACAACTAATAGCGGGCAACAGATGTTTATCTCTCAGGTAACTAATGCTAACTCTACAAATTTTGCATTTTCTCAGAAAGGTACTGGGAACACAATAATTAATTCTCGTGCTGGTGGTGAGATCTTTTTCACTTTTGATGGTACTGATGAGAAACATGTACGGTTTAATGAGAACTTATATTTTGTTGCACAAGCTTCAGAGATTAACAATACTTTGGAAGTGATCTCATTTGAAATTGATGAGAACATTACTGGTGGAGACTCATCTGGAGAAAGTTGGTTACTTAATTGGCGAGGAGTTACTTCAACCTCTGCGGGCAATTTCTTCTTTGATAGTGTTGGTGCTATGGATTGGTTATTTAGGGACAGTTCAGGTGGCAACTTGTTACAGATAGGCAGCTCAGGATTTCAAGTGTTTAGTGACGCAGTGATTGACGGTGGAGCAGATATTGGTGCAGACTTGAATGTTACTGGTAACCTTAACGTGACTTCTGCAAACTTCCGTGTGAACAGTACTGGTGTATTTACTGATACTAACGTAACAATTAATCCTACACAAGCTTATTGTTTGAACGATGTTTGTAGTAAGTATGTAACTTCAAATACAACCACCCTCATTATGCAGGGAGAAACAAGTCAAATATTAATTGATTAAACATGGCTGAACGAACAAAGATGATTTTGGGAGCATTATTTATCACACTGCTAGCTAGTAGTGTGATCTATGTTGCTTTTGATAATCAAGTTCGGTTACGTGTTGACGAAGACCAGACTACTTTTTATGTGAAGAATGAAAATAATCGATGGGTTGTTGGTGGAAGAGAACGAGTACAACTGTTTGACGGTTCGTCGCTCATATACCGTGACGCCAAGAATATTGAGGTTCGCAACTATCGTGTTGAAGAACAAGGCTTGTTTGTTGCAGAAAGGATCACGCCGTACCAAAGAGGACCAATTGTTAAAGAAACCTATGTCTTCATGGAAGACACACAAGATGTAACTCAGTTTCCAATCTCTCACACTATTGATGTAATAAACGGGTCAGGGTACATTGTGCAGTATGAAGCTCGTGACTTAGTGTATGATGGTCCTTCGTATAGTGGTGTTAGTTCTCCTCAAGAGTTTGGCCGTAATATGAAACTTGAATGGAACGAAGACAACTATTGGTCAAGAGTTTATAAGAGTGGAATTTTAAAGATTAGGTGGAAACCAGAATCTGCTGAAGAACGGTACGTTGTACGTTTGTTTGATCCTCCTACTAGTAAGGATTCAACCACCGAATATTCTTTGCCTAAAGTGGCTGACGGTGAAGAGATCCAATTAAAAGATTATAAGATTAGTAATGTTGGAGACATTTATTCCAGGGTAGAAGAACAAGCAACCTGTGAACTTAAACCTGACAACCAAGATGATGGTTACAAATCATGTTATAGTGAGTTTGAAATTTATGATACTAACAAGGTTGCACAATGGGTTGGGAACATAACTCTGCAGACAGACTTTATTTCAGACAAAGTTTTTGAGTTAGATTATCAATTCAGTAACGAATTTGTTGTAGTGAACAAATCAATCCGTAACGATACTAATCCGAACAAGACTTCGTTTGATTTGTATGAAGTTAACCAATTTGTTAATTATAGTGATGTTCCAAAATTCATAGATACTAGTAACCCGTTTTCAATCAAACTAAGTTATGAGACTTCTAAATGGGCCTCTAACCAGTTTAATTTTAGTTTGGGTAGTAATGACATTTTACTTAACAAGATTGATCCTACACAAAGTGCGTGTGGTACAATTAGTACTCCTGGAACTTATACTCTTAATCAAAGTATTACTTCTACTGGTGATTGCCTTAATATTGATACTAATGATACCACTATTGATTGTAATGGGTTCACTATTACTTGGGGTGACGATACTAGTGGTGCTTATTCAGGGATAGATATTGATTCAACTGCAGGTAACGAGTTCACTAATGGTACAATCAAGAATTGTCATATTAGGCAAGGTAGTAACGATACTACTGGTGAAGGTGTCCTTGCAGACTATGCAGATAATTGGACTTATTACAATAATACTGATATTACTGAAGGTGTAACCTCAATGGCTATTGACGCTTCTAATACAGATTTTTGGAACATTAGTAATAATGTGTTCATGCCTCGTAACGAATCAATCCGTGCTGTAGATTTCCTTACTGCTAATGATGGTTATTTCGGGTACAACAACGTGACTACTCAAGATGTTAACCCTTCATTCTTTTTTGGGATAAATAATAATTTTAATAAACGATGGTTACTAGAGTACAACGATTTCGATCTAGGTTCATTAGCTTTTGGTGCAAACTGTTTTATTATAATTAGGTCCCAAAACATTGTGTATGAGAATAATAATTGTTCATTATCTTCTTCTGGAGGAGCATACCTTGAAATTAATGGTGCTGCAGGCCCATTGATCCCGATTAACATCACAGTGATTAATCCTGTGTATGACGATTTTAAATTAATCTCTAATGATTACCCTTCAAATTATAGTGTGATCTATCAGAACGAATGGGGATACTTCAATTTTACTGACAGTTCACATAATGAAGCAGACTTTGAACTTAACCCTTCAGACACTTGGGGATTCCAAGAGGTTGTTAATATTAGCCAACACTTAGTTGCGATTAATGGTTCCAAATTTGTTAAAAATTGGAACAATTCAGAGATTGGATTTTATAATGTTGGTTACACAGTCGTGGATAGTATATACAATAATTCACTTTATACAAATAATGCTTCAGAAGTTATTGAGACAGGTACAGATTGTTACGGTGTTGATTGTATTGAGATTTTTAACGATACTGTAACTTACAGGTTTGCCTTAGGTGAACTTCCAGAAGCAGGGGGAACACTTGACTTAATCTCCTGGGCACTTAACGGTACAAGTAGTAGTAGTAGTTGTGTTTACGTTAGCGGTGATTGGGCCATTGATTGTAGCGAAAATTGTACAGTTGATAGTAATTACAATCTTGGCGGTAACGACCTTAGTATTATTGGTCACGGATTTATTGATTTTGTGAGTAATATCACTTCTATTGGTGACGTGTTCACTAGAGGTAATTCTGTTACGGACCAATGTGTAGTGAGCCTTAAAGAAGGGGCAATTTGGAGTTAAGTTTATTAGAATAAAGATATTAGGTGATATAAGATGGCAGTATTAAGACCAACAACATTAAACATTCGCGGTTCAGACCTTAGTGGATCTGATGCAACAGCTAACCGTACATACACATTATCTGGCAACGTCAGTAGTGATGGATTAACCATTATAACTAACGGTACTGCCTTGCATAGTGCAGACTTTACATTTTCTAGTAATGTGATCACTTTTTTGAACATTGTGGATAATACTGATTATATTCGTATTACTTATTTCGTAGAGTTAAGCGTATTAACTTCTGGTCAAGCAACTTACTCTTCACCGTTCAGTTTGACACGATACTTAGGTTTGCTTGGTGCTGTCCCTAACAAAGATAGTACAAGTAAAGAATTGCTTGGTACTGGTGATGCTAGTGCTTCTGTTTATTGGATGAGTAAATGTGGTATCCTTGATGGTTATTTGACATTGTATTATGGTGCAACCGAACCTACAGCTACCAGTACCCTGACAGAGGATACAGATTATACAGTAGATTATGATACAAGTAGAGTTACCTTGACAGCTTCTGGTATCACTGCTTTAAGTACAGATAATTTGTATGCTGATTATAAATATAACACTGCTGAGATTTTGAATTCAGAGATGGACGAGAAATTAGTAGCTGCAGAGAACCGTATTAAAAGAGATACTAGTGTAGTGTTCGCTGACTCTACTGCTAGCGATCCTGCGTACCGTAAACTTGTTGATGAGAAAAAGAAGGGACACTTTAACCCTTACGAGAAAGTGTTTGATCATTCTTATGCTCCTCTTGTGAAACTCCAAACCACAGTTAATGGCGCTTACACTACTGGTGGTTCTAGTATTACCCTGACCTCTGCTTCAGGGTTCCCTAATACTGGCACCATTTATATCGGCGGGAACAAAGTAGCTTATACTGGGAAAAGTAGTAATGTATTGACAATTCCTTCTAGTACACCATCTATTGACGATGCTGCGGCCGTAAGAGGTGAAGTTATCGAGGTAAGTTTTGAACCTGAAGGTACTACTCCTAGTTATACAGTTCTTGATCCAGATACAGAGTACGAGATTGATTATGAGAATGGTAGAATTAAATTGTTAGCTAATGCGTATCACGGAGAAGTCCAGGCTGACCAACGAATTTATCCTTCAAACTATTTGATCCGTACAAGTTATATGCATGCTTGGCATGAAATTGGTGAAGACCCAGAAATTCCTGACGAGATTGAGTATGTGACTAATGCTATGGCTGCACGTAAACTTGCAGGCCGTGTAGTTAACCAAGCGACCATGCTCGGGTTGAACGAGTTTAATCCAAGTTTGGTTGAGGTTAATAAAGAAGAGATTCGAGAAATCTTGGAAGAGTATAGCCAGCTTAATGTTAGCAGTTCAATGTACAACAAACAATATCTTAGTTAACAGCGTCAGGGTATTGTGTGAACATTTATATAGTTATTTTCATTACTTGTATTTAGGCACCTGATAGATAATACTCTTACTGAGGTAAGTGTTACATCCTGAGGGAGCCTAATGACTGCAATTACAAACACAACTATTCTATCAACCTTTTCATTAATTAGGGCTGCAGTTGTAGCGAATAGTACACTCTCAGTAAAATTTAATGCTTCTAACATTTATCAGTTTGAACCTAAACATAAGAGTGCAGGGTTCAAAGCGTTCCCTTACATTTGGGTAAATATTCCTTCTTCAGGATCAGAGAAAGTTGTTTTTGATAACAATTTTGAATTAAGAGAGTTCACTGTCACTGTGACATTAAGAGTAGATTGGCAGGCACGAGACAAAGTATTAAGTTATTGTAACGCGTTTATTAAAGCTATGAATGATTACGAATCAGTTTTTCAAGCAGTTGGTTATTATGATCCCTTAACTGAATTGTTAAGTGTGGACTCTAATGTAGTTATTGAAAGTAAAGAAATAGTAGAGGCAGTTTTTGATATTACGTTGCATGGGCAGGTTGGTAGGGCGTAATGGCAAATTTTACTAGTATCAAATCTTACCGTAAAGCAATGCAGAAACGGATTGTGGAGTTAAGAAAATCAGGTAACAAAGGAGCATTATCTGCAGCAACCCACCAAGTTATGGTGAGTAAAAGAATGGCCCCTCGTGGCCGTAGCGGCCAGTTACGTGGTAATATTAGGAAACGGCAACTAAAGAGCGGGAACTGGATAGCTGAATCATGGGTACCAGGAAACTTCAAATATAACAAATGGGTGAACCAAAGTAAAGGATTCCGGACCTTGAAGTACCCTAGAGGGGCCTGGGTTAATGGTAAAAGAATATTACCCCCTGGTTCACGTGCAGTGTATGGTAGTGCGCCAAGTAATTGGCATTGGACTGGGCGCGCAAGGTATTGGGATTTAGGAATAAAATCAACACGGGAAAATTTACTAAAAGTTACAAGAAAGAATGTAGTAAAATCATTAAGGGTGGTATCATGAATGATAAACAAAAATATTTGAGTTTAGATAATAGGACTGGTTATCTTGAAGGGGAAACAACTATGTTGACAATTGAAGAATTGAACGAAGTTCCATTCAATGTGTTTATGAAAAAATCAGAAATTATTGATGATAAGAGATTGATCAAAGAGAAGAATATTTTGAAGAAAGAGACTAGTAATAAAGAAGTTATCAAAAGAGTACCAAAAAAAAAAGGTGAATAATAATGGTAAATGTAAAAGTATTTTTTCCTAAAGAAGGAACAATAAAAATTGATGCTGCAGCAGACGTAACAGTTTCTGCAACCACTGTGTTAGACACAGCGTTCGCGAGCGCTACAACTATCACTGGACAATTTAAGGATTTTAGTGCAACTTCCCCTGTAGCTGATGTTGACAAGATTGACTTAATGGGTACAACTTCAGGGTTCCAGAACGCTGAACTTGAAGAAAAACCTGCGCCACTTGGTGAATTTTCAGGGACCATTGTTATTCCTGGCGACGAATTAATGTCTTCAGAAATCTTTGGAGCAGGTACAGCTGCTGGTGGTACGCACACAACTTATCAGCCAGGACTAGCTACCAGAACAAAAGTAGCAGTATTATTCAATGCTGATGATGGTACTGATGAAGTTAACTGGGCAATCACTGAGGCAGTGATTACTGAATTTAACCCTAGTATGGGTTCAGACGGGCACCTTGAAGCTAGTGTAACTTTCAAATGTTTGCCACGAGACTTTTACGGACCACAATTTAAAGATTAGATTAATAGAATAATGAAGGTGAGTTTGATGACCAAAGAAGAAAAAAAAGATGTCAGTGAACTGATAAAACAGATCAAAGAAAACGGCACCAAAGTGCTCCCTGGTTTTGCTGTGAGGGATGCGCCACTTTGGCTTTTTGAAGAATTAAGAAAAGAAGCTAATGAGTATTACGCTGGACGTTATTGGCCAGTGCTTGTTGATTGGTACAGAAAAGCTAAAGAGTACGAGTATATAATGCGAGGAGGGTTACCTGAAGAAACACGAAATGTTGAACAGGTTTCACAAGCACCAGTAGTTGAAGAAAAAGTAGTGAAGAATAAAAGACCAGCACTGTTTGGTTCAGAATGAACAGTTTGGTAGATAAGAAGAAAGGTGAAGAAATATGGTAGAATTGTTTGATAAATATAGTGAAGCATTAGGATTATGGGTACTCCCAGAAAACACCGAAGATGATAAGGTTGCACTCAAGTTACAGATGGGTGATGGTCGCCGTATGCGAGACATCATGATGCATAACAAAAACAAGAAAGATAAACAGTTTTTGTTTGACCGGTTCGCAGAATTTGTAAAGGATTTGATTGTAAGAGATTACCCTGACGCTGGTGAAAAGGGAGTTTTAGGTTATGTTGAAATTAATTTGAATTTATTGTTTGAATCTGCACAGCTTGTATTTAAAATGACCACTAAAAAAGAGATGGAAAAAGCTAAACAAGCTATGCTCCAAGAAACAAAAAAATTGATCGAAGGCGATTAAGCAAGGAAGAACGTCTTCGAAGGTTGTATAATAATCTTGCAAAACAAGGAAACAATTGGGAAAAGTATAATGAGGAAATGGCCTTTTTGATATTCCTTGTAGAAAAGGAATTCAACGTAGGCCCTATACTTCCTACTTTTCCTTTATTAAAATTTTTTAATTTAGTGGATGAATATAACCATAAAAGGTATCAAAAGATGATAAGTGGAAAAGGTAAAACAGGAACATGGTCAGCGCGATAGATAGGCTACTTTTGAACATAGAAGTTCAATTACATAATGCAGAATCTGGATTCAAGTTAGTTGATAAATCTTTGAAAAATATTGGTTCGGCTTTGGCTACTTCTAGGTCTTCATTATCTAAATTTGAACTTGATTTTAAAAGTTTACAAGGAGCATTAATGGGGGTAGGATTATCATTCTTGTTCACTGGTATGGCTATCAAAAACTTTTTCCAGGGAGCATTGAACGCTATGTTTCAAACTTTTTTAACAGTGGAAGGAGAAACAGGAGCAGTTAATAATGCTGTAAACAATTTGATAGCAGCTTTTGAATTCCTTAAATTTAGTCTCGTTGACGCTTTTGAAGAGACTGGAGCGTTAGATGTATGGATTGACCGTTTAACATCAATGATAGATTTTGTAACTTCTCTTGATGAAAGTTCCCAGGCATGGTTAGTCAAATTCATGATTGGTATAGTTATTGTTTCCGCTTTATCAATGGTTTTTGGTCAAGTTCTTTTAGGAGTATTGGGATTAATCACTTTGATAGAATATGTAGGTGTTGCAGCTTTCGGGTTCATGGCAATATTACTTGCTGCATTGATTGCACTATTTTTTATCTGGACAAGCGACATGTCCCTTACTGAAAAAATTTTATGGACACTAGTAGTTGTCTTGTTAGTGATCGCTGCTGCTATCTTAATTTTTGCTTCTGCTGCAGCTTTACCTTTCGTTGCTATTGCTGCGGGTGCAGCATTAGCTATTGCCGTACTAGCATTATTTGTTAATAGGATGGGTAGCGTTCAAAATGCATTAAAATTCTTGGCAGCAGACATGATGGTGACCTTTGCAGTAGTGGGTGACGCTATCATTGAAGCTATCGTGGCGCCTTTAAGATTAGTTTTAAGTATGGTGAACGCTGCAATTTCTGCATCAAATTCTTTGTTAGGCACAGATTTTTCAACAATAGCTATCCCTGACGAATTAGCTCCTGGGGTTCTTACTAGGAAAGCTTTAGCGTTCAGAGAATCAGTTGTTGCTGCTGCTGCAGAAGAAACAGGGTCAACTGAAGCTACTGAAGAAACAGAAAGTGCAGGTCTTCTTGAATCTGCAACCTCAGGAGTCACTAACGTATTTAATATTGAAGGAATAATTAGTGGCGACAACCTTGACAGTTTGCTTGACCAACTTAACCAAAAATCTGGGTTTATCTCAGGGAGTCCTCAACAATGAGCCAATTAACTATACTTGACACAGGATACATTAGTAACACTACTTTAGCTTCGCAGACCCAATTAGGGGACTCTGATAGGGCAGGTTACACTGGAGCGGCAGTAACTTCTTTAATTCTTAAGAATAGTGCTGCGAGTTTAAACGGTGGCGTTAACATTGAACAAAAACCTATAATTGGTTCATTAGTTGATAACACTTCTTCATTAGTTTCAGTGAACGCTAGGATGATCAAAGTATCTTTTGTCTTAAAAAAGGAGATAACCACGTCAGGGTACAATGTTAACAACGTTTTGGAATTGTTACGGCTTGAACGTACCAGTGGTTTGAAATTGTTATATCCTTCTGCTACTGGTGATGTGTTACCTACAATTGTTGAAGCGATGGGTCAAGCTAACTTGGCAGGAATTTTCAGTGATGGTTCACCTACTGATGATAATGGGACTGTGGCTACTACTACACCTTATTTGGTTGGCCGAGTAAAAAATATTAGTTGGAACGATACTAGTAAAGGGAATTTTTGGAGGGTAGGATTCGATTTTGTAATTAGCGGATAATGGTAAAATTATTAACTAAATTTTTGTACTTTGACAATCTTAACCTTGACCCTGATACTGGTGTTGGTACAGAATTGGATGATGTAATGGAGGTAGTTATTGATCTTGGTTCCGATATTACTAACAATTCAATGCGGATCAAAATGAAGAATGATCCAATCGACGTTTTTTCTGACGGAACATTACGGCATAAGTGGGTGACAATTTCAGGAGAACCAGTATTCAAAGCTATCAAAACAACTTCAGGGGCAGTGATAGACGAGGAAATTGTGTACGCTTACGTGCACCACGCATTACTTGACCCTACTGTTAACGTTGAATCTGACGATTTTATTTTGTTCCAAGGTGTAGTGAATAAAGGAAAGATCCCTTTTAAACAAAGTTCTCATGTGATGGAACTTAATTGTAAGGATAGGTCAGCAATAATCCTTGACAAACTTACAATCCCTCAATCTTATCAACCTGACGATACGGCTGCTCCTGGTGGAGTAGGATGGATGTCACCTACCGTGATCCAGAATTTGGTACGTAACGCTAGCGAGTCTGATAACAATGTACCAAAATTTGATGATAGCGGGAATATATCATTAACTGGTAAATATTTGGTTGATGCAAGATTGTTCAGTGATGGTATTGTTGATAGTGGCACAACTACTAGTGCAACTTCTCGTAAACTTATTGATAGTAGCCAAAATTTTTTAACTACTGTAAATAAAGGAGATTGGGTAAGGAACACTTCTACTGACCAGTATGCTTATGTTGAATCTATTGATTTAGACACTCAATTAACTTTATCAAAAGATATTATGACTTCTGGTGTAGGTTACCAAGTGTCTGACGGATTTATCCAAGACACTCGTAATGATGGTACAAGTTTCCCAGTGATCTCTTTTTCACAATTAAACAAACCAGTAGTTGAAGGAATTGGTGATTTGTCTACTGTGGAAAAAACTAACACTGACGCGGAACTTTCTACAACTTTGATCATGGGCCGTAGTATGCGGTCATTCATTGATAAGAAGAACAGGTTACATTGGTACTTTCCTTCAGATACCCCAGAATGGTTCATGACTGTTGGTACGGTATCAGCTATCTCCCCTGACACTGCTGATCACAGGTTGTATGTGGTTGATCCAGAAACATTCGTGGAAGACAACATTAATTTTATCATTTTTAAGGCTGGAGAAGATATGAATGGTGTCCAAATTAAATATTTTTCAAGGGCACAATTTTCTGGTACCCCTAACACTAAGGATTCATTAAGAGAATGGCCAAGGATTGCTCGTCAGATGAAATGGGAAGATGCTGATGCTGGAAACATAATCAAGACTCAGTTTGATGAGTATGCTTTCCCTGTAAGTTATGCACCGTTACCTAACGGAGACAGTTACCCAGCATGGGACTCAATCAGAAGTAGTATCCCATCCACAGATTCAGATTATAACAACGCATTTATTGCTGAAGCAAAAAAGCGTGGAAGATCTAAAGCACAAGCAATATTTCAAGGAGTATCAAGTCCACGATGGAAAGGTAAAATCCAGATTCGTGGCGAAGAAATTATTGTGGGTGACTTAATTAATTTTACAAGTAAAGCCCATGGGATTGTCAATATTAAGGTAAGAGTTAACCAAGTTACACATTCAATCACTGCGTTAACTGGTTGGATAACCACTATCAATTTTGAAGAAGATGAAGAAACATTAGAGGTAATTGCATAAAAATGGTAGTATTAGATGTAGGAGTAAATGAGGTTGCAGAACGGTTCGCTGCAGACATAACTAAAGGACAATGGGGTTCAAGTACAACCTTACCGACAGTATCTGATACTGGACTTAACACAGCCATTGTTGCTACTTTATTAACATTAGATTCAGCGATAGCTTCAGGTAACTCTTCACAGTTCCAACACACTGTCCCTAGTACAACAGCCAATGGCAACACGTTCGCAGAGTTCGAACTACAATTTGATGATGGCACAAGTTTTAATCATTCAGTAGGGGCTTCTTTTAGTAAAACTTCATCTTTTGACGTAACAACTTTAGCAACAGTAAATTTTGTGAGACAATGAGCATTCAAAAAACTTCAACAAATAACCAGCTTACTCGTGATGAGCTTAGCAGTGAACCAGACGTTCAACCTATTTACAAAGTAAAAAGCGAGAAAGTTATCATAGAATTAGGTCCAATAAAACAGTCAGATAACCAAGCTGGACACTCATTCATTTTAGGGCATACATCTAATGGAGTAATGGGGAGCCCTGCTTTAGGTGATGACGGCTCACAAGTAGTTTTAGGGGAAGCTGGCCGTAGTGAGACTGTATTGAACGTGTTTAATGTGAACAAATTTTTTATTGAACGGTTCAATTTTACAACGTTTAATGCGACAGGTAGCACTACTGCAGATTGGGCAGTGACTACTGGGCTGTTAGAATTTACTACTGGGGAAGTTGCAGTCAGTAAAGAGTGCGCGTTTAATGATGGTACAATAACCAGGGCCACAATGAATCTTACTCCGGTTACTGGTGTGACCACTGACCTAACTTTAGAACTTACAGCTGATGGTGGAAGTAATTGGGAAAGTGTAACATTGTCTGTTGAACACACTTTCACTAACACTGGTAACGATTTACGATTCAGGTTGACTGCTTCAGGAACAGTCAGTTTAAGTTTAATGACAATATCTTATAATTAAAAAGAATATAGTGGATAAACATAGACATAATTGAAAGATCGAGATAATAATTTATGTAATATAAGGGTAAAAAATATAAGGGTCAAAACATTACTTGTAGATAGATGGGTGAAAGTTTCAAAGAAATGCGTGAACAATTGCGTGATAATGGTGTATTAACAAAAAGAGCAAAATATTTGATCTCTTTGTTTAATAATGATAAGACGAAATTCCCTGTAAAAATACGAATGCTTGGTTTCGGTGACAGAGTTATTGATTCAAGAGAAATTTTGATGGGACATATTGACGAGATACTAGTTATCTTGAATTATGTATTGAAGAAAAAGGAGAATGAATAAAGATGACAGTTAAATATGGGACAAGTGATGATTGGGCAGACGGTGATGTATTATTTGCTGCAGACTTATTAGACTCATTAGAAGAGGCAGGGTATTGGTTAGGAGTAACTGGAGTATTAACTATGAATTCTGTGTGTAGACATTCAGCAACAACATATTCTTATGCAGAATCAGGTGGAGACCTTTTTCAATCTACTGATACTTTAGTTACTAGTACTTCAAAAAACACTACTCCTACAAGTGCAGGCTTAATCAGGGCTGCAGATTCAGATAGTACTGTCGCATTCTTTATAGAGACAGATGTTACTACTGGACAAACTGCTTACACTGCAGATTCAGGGGCAACATGGACCAGTAAAACCAGTGCAGTTTTTGCTACCAAAATCTATGACATGCATATATTCAGTACCGCAATGATTGTTGTTGCGGGACATGATACTACTAATGGGATTGTATATTCAACAGATCAAGGCGGTACTTGGAACAATCCTTCAACTCCGCCATCCAATGTTGTGTACGCTGTTTGTATGGTGAGTGCTACTGTGGGTTACGCAATTGACAGTGTTAAAAATATTTGGAAAACTACTGATGGTTGCGATACTTGGGTAGACACTACTGACAACGCTTCAGTAAACGGAGTTTCAACAACCATTTTTGCTATTGATACTGACACTTTAATTTTTGGTGGCAACGATGGAGAACTTGACCATTATGTGAACTCAACAAATACTTTGACTCAAAAGATATATTTTAATGGCGACAGATGTTTGGGCGTTACAAAAACTACAAGTGGGAATTATTATGGTGCTTGGGCTGATGGTACAACGAACATGAATGGAATTATAATTGCAAAATCAAGCGACGGTACTAATTGGAATAGGATAACTAGTATTGCTACTTTAAGGTCAGACAACCATTCAAGTGATGTTACTTGTAAAACTTCAATTTGTGAATATGGCACTGATCAATTAGTTGTTAACACTGCTGGCGCTCAAGCTCGAATATTAAGATTAGTATAATTAAATGAGGTAAAACAAAGATGGTAGAAAAGAAATTTTATAAGAGTAAAACATTTTGGGGAGCAATATTAGTGGTAATTAGTGCAGTATTTGCTGCAGTAGGATTACCTGAATTTAGCCAAGTGGTATTATCATTTGGTGGAGCTTTAGGATTAGTCGGGTTACGTGACGCTAAAGGCAAATTGAAGTGGAGCTAATCCACAATGTTTACCTTAATTAACACCTGGCTTAAACGTATTGATAAATACCTTGAGTTAGAGGACCAGTATAATAACTTGCTTCGTGCACACAACGAACAGTCTAAAGTAGTAATATCTCTAGAATCAGACTTAGACACTTGTAATGTTCAATTAAAGAAGTATAACACTCCTACTATATTTCCAAAAAAAGATGTGAACGATGCAGAGTATTGGAATTCTAAATGGAAACAAACCAGAGTATTTTATGCTGCACCTAAACGAAAATGGGTGTGTGATTATTTAAAATTCAGTGAAGTAGACAAAGAAATTTGTAAAGGGTTCGCAGAAGCTATCATAGACCAGTATCCAACAGGTTCCCCTGACCAATGTATTAAGTCACTCATGGTATGGCGTGACGAAGTTCTTGAAAAACTTATCACTTACAAACTGGATCAAGGGGAAAAATGGTACTCCGTGGAAGAAATCATGATCAGGCGTGAAGACGATTGTGATGGATGGGGTACACTATTGTACGGTGTAGCACGAGAATTGTTTAAAATGGTGGGCCTTTGGGATAACGTTGTTCACAGGTTAAAATGTGTGGCAGGGAACGTTAACAGGTTCGGTACACTACCGTCTCCGGCTGGTGGCCATTTCTATTTAATCTGGCTCGCAGAAGACGGTGAATGGTACAGGTTTGAATCCACATATTATCGTGGCAGAGATTTGAAAGATTTCTTGAAAAAACCAATGAAACTTGAGTCTGCTTACGGGACAATCTGGTTCACATTTAATGAAGAACAAAGTTGGTCACAACACAGTATCGTGATCTCAAAAAACGATTTTAAGAAGAATTAGTTGAAAATGGTAAGGGAAACTCAAAAAGAAAGATTAGTCCGTGTTGAGACTACCCAAATCTATATCCTTGAAGAAATGAGAGAATTAAAAGAACTTAATACTAAGACTAATTTAATCCTTGAAAATCATACTAAAGATGATCTTCGTATGCAAAAAGAAACTATTAACGAAATAAAATTGTTAGGTACCAGTGTGCATGACTCTATCAAAGAGATGCATGAAGTTTTTGATCATCGTATTAAACCTTTAGAAATATTCAGGACAAGAGTGATCACCGTATATTCCTCAGTAATGGTCTTGGTAAGTATTGCTGGGGTTAAAATATTTGATCTGTTCGCTACATTATTCGGTAGCAAAGGTAACTAACTATCCACGCATCACTCTCACATATCTCAAAATGTCTGTGAGGGATGGTGCTCTAAAATGGGTAAAAAGTATGTAATTACTAGTGCGCAAGCTAACGCAAAACCAAACACTAAATTCTTGAAAACGTTGGAACATTACGTCTCGGCGCATGATGCTGAATTAGTCGTGTTACCAATGATCGGTAACTCTGCCAGAGAAGATTCTATCCCTGACAATTTTCATCCTGCAATCAAAGAGTTGCAAATGGAATACGGTTCTCGTAAACTTAATAGAAACATTGAGATTGCTCAGTTTCATGTACGACCGTACCAAGTTGACCCAATCACTGGATTGTCTCGGTTCGCTCAACGTGGACGTAGTTTAGTGTTCGCAAGCCCGAAACAACGATGGAGACATATTGCTCATTCAAACACTAAACTTCCTAAAGCGTTAATCACGACCGGAGCATTGACAGAACCAAATTATGCGACAGGGCACGATGTCAGTGCAGAACGACGAAGGTTAGGAAACATTGCAACCCGTGACCATGAGTTTGGTGCAATAGTAGTGGATGTTCTGAACGGGAATAAATATCATTGGAGAAATTTGTCAGCACAAGTTAACGGTAAATTCAACGATCTTGGTATTGAATACCATGGAAGTTCACAAAAAGAATCACGACCGTTAGCCATGGTTTGTGGAGACTGGCACGCTGGCAAGACTGACCAAAAAGTACGAAGGGCCACCCTTCAAATGATGAGAGATTTGTCACCAGAACGAGTAGTGTTACACGATTTCTTTGACGGGCACAGTGTATCTCATCATATGGCGAAACGGATCATTGGAGAAATGGTCAGGGAAGGCGCAGACATTGGCCACCTTTCATTAGAGGACGAACTTCGGCATTGTGGTAGAGAGTTACAAGCTATCACTCGTGCATCTTCAGGGGCAGGGGTATATGTTGTACGATCAAACCACTTAGAATTCTTGGATAGGTACCTTGATGAAATGAGGTTTGCAAAAGATCCACACAATGCAAGAGTAGCGCTTAAGTTGGCTGTAGCATACATGGACGGGTTAAACCCTGTAGAAGAAGGTATCAGGCAAGTGATCGGTATACCAGACGACGTAACATTTCTTGACCGTGACCAAGACTTGAAAGTGGACGGGTACCAATTAGGAAGTCATGGTGACAAAGGGCCGGGTGGCGGACGTGGTAGTATCAGAAGTAAAGAGAACGATTATGGGAAAAGTATCACTGGGCACGTTCACAAGTCTGAAAAACTCAGGAATACCTTGACTGTTGGTACAATGTTACCTTACGATACAGAATATATCAAAGGAAGCCCTTGCGCATGGACACATTCTCATGCGTTCGTGTACCCGACAGGTGTCCAGATGCTGAACATAATTAATGGGAAATATAAATAGGTGATTGTATGGGGAACGATAGTAGGTTACATGAATTACGTTTAGCAGAAATACGAGCGTCTCCACGAGACACCATAGGACTTGTCGGGGTACTTTGGAGCGCACCAGAAGTACAACGGTACAGTAAAAGTAGTGGCAGATTACTCGCTGAGATTGATTTATTGTTTCATACTGGGACCCAATACAAACACCCATACACCGTGATTGAATATAAAGCCAGTGCACGAAGACGTGAGAAGGCTATTGAACAATTGGCACGAGCAAGCCAGTTTGTTCGAGAGTATATGGGTGCTGAAAGTCACCAATTGTTTGTGTGGTATAACAAAAACCATTATGCGGTTGAAAGAATAAAGTGAACCAGTTGGTTAATGGTTCATGGTAGAGGAATGCTTTAACATGTGCGTTCGGGGGTGCAACTGTTTTTTCACATGTACCTCTATTCCCATCCATTAACCCGTCGGTTCTCTGATTTACATTTATCGCAATACAATTTGTTATCATTTTGTTTAATGAACCGTTTTGTGCAATACACGCATTTACCCATTCTTTTTATTTTTCCCACTTCTTGAAACACGTACCTCTTTACCATCCCTATTCCCTCTTTTTATTTTTTTGATTTAAATGAAGTAAACAATAACCCCATAATCTTGCTTGTGATAAACATCCGCGTTTGTAATTTGAACTGTACCCTTTACACAACGGTTTTGGTAATTCCTCCTTTTTTTCAGCAAGCCTTTTTTTCTTACGCACAATTTTGCAAGGTTCACAATACCTACCAGACTTAGCAAAAGATTCATAATTACGACTACATTCATAACAAAATCTTACCCATACCTTTTTTTTAATACTCATCCTTTACCTCTTTTTACTCATCTGCACAAATACAGTCTTGTGCACAATTTCCACATTTACATTTTTCCATTATTATCGTCCCCTTTAATTACTGATTCTCTTATTATTGTTTAAGCCTGTAAACTATTCTTCTTTCATTCTTTTTTCCAATAGTCATAAACTGCCGCTACACTGAATATCCCTGTAAATAAGAGACAGATTATCTGTAATACTGCGCTGTAGACATTAGCTATCATTAATGCCCATAGCATACACAAAATCGTGTAATATTGATATTCTTTCATTTTATTTTTCCTCCAATTGCTTCCTATCTCATGCGAAGCTTTTCTTAAGATATTTTATATTTGGACAGTAATTTGTATGCGCATGATCCACTTGAGCATCACATACCCAACAAGGTTTTTCTTTAGTTACATGATGTACAATAAATTTCCCATTGTGATCGTATCTTTCCATTTTTGTCTCCTTAGTTCGCATAATTTACGTTATGCGTAGCTCTTATCCTTTGTTAGCCAAATACAACCTATCATTATCTTTGTACCTGTCAACCATGTCAGCCAAAGCGTACAACATTACTGCTTCGCACCCTTTCACTACATAACTTTCATCTTTAGCACCTAATTGTACTGCAATGATCCCTGCAGTCATTGCTGTCAAAGCTAATCCTGCATCAACACCCATACGGCCATAATTGTAACACCGTTTCACAGTAACAAGTTTATCGTCAAGTCCCATGTTACCACCCTAACGCGTGCATGTAACAAAAACCACCAATACCAATACTGTCAATACACGTATTCCAACGCACATACAATAAGGCCAAAGCCACCATGGTTGCGATTGTTAAAAATAATATAGTTCTAGTTTTCATCATTATTATCCTCCTAATCTCCCTCTTTCATTTACATTCCGTATCATCGTCAGGACTCAATAAATAATCAGCACCAACCTCTGGACCCCAACCGTAATCTTTGATTCTCCCGTTCAATGATATAATTTGTCGTTCTAATTCTGATTCTACTACTGGTAACAATTCTACAGGGATCACACAACTAGCCCTGTACAATAAACTGAATCCACCGGACCCTTTCTCACGTTCAAAAAGGTGAGTGGTGACTTGGTACTTGCCGGGAGTTGATACTGGGTCAACTGTTGCCCAATCCATATAGTCTGCTTTACCATACCTGAACCGTAAGAATGAATCTATGCCATCCATTAGTGGTTGATTGTTTACTCTTGGATCTTTAGCTTCCCAGCCTCCGACCATCTCCATCACTGTTATGTAATCCATCTTGTTTCCTCCTTTAATTGTTACAGGTAATAGTTATTTCGTTTTTCGGATTCACTAAGTCGCTCTTCTTCGAAATGAGCGAAATGCTTAATGTCATCATAAGTTACTTTATTTTCTTCTATTGTCAACTCTTTGTTAATCTTAACCAAGGGGTCAACGAATACAGGGAACGCAGAATCAATCATCTCATTTAATCGTGTTATATCTTCGTCAAGGAAAATTGGTGATAACTTATCGAATTTCTCCCGCAACAGTTCAAGGGCAGCACGAAGGTCGTCTTCCCTGTAAACTGGTACTCCTTTAGGGCCCACTTCTTGTTCTTTTTCCCATGTTAACGCTCGTTCATCACTCATCATTTTTTTCCACCACTTAATTAACCAATAACCTTTCCAGTTTTGTGACACACAAAATCTGTATTAAACACATCAGCGAACAAGTTCACTGTCAAATATTCTCCTTTAACTTCATGCATAACTAATGCAGGTTGCCTATTAGCTTTGAACACTAAAAATGCAGTGTACCTTTCAGGAGCTTTATCTTTACACTTGTAATAAAATTTTGATAATTGGTTCCATGAGAACGCTTTCAATCGTTTACATTCCACTACAATTTTACCTTGATCAGATTGTAAATCATACTGAAGAACGAACCCTCTCTCACTAGTCCTAAACATGTCAGGGTACAATGGTGTCAAACTTGCTTGTGTCTGGTACTCCATTGTGCTTCCTTTACTTTTTGCTGCTCTTACTGTTACCATTTTTTTCCATTACCTCATAATTCTAAGATCAGTTTAGGAAGAAGATTAATCACGTAACCTTTCCCTTCACAATGTTTACATTTTGTCCTGTTTTGTTTTTTAGCAAACAGGATTTTTTCTGGTACCCTCCACGTTAAGACTTCTCGACCAGTTTTAGGGTCCTTCTTTTTTGATGATTTAACCACACAATTCCTATTGAAAAGGTCGTTCCTTCGGCCAGTAACTTGGTTAATTGTTAAACCGCTTAATTCAGCGTATTCTCTGTCACAAAGACCAGGTGTTGATTGTATCAAAGAAAACACTTTTTCACACATTGCCCCGAGTAACCCTTCTTCAAGGATTTCGTAATATGCTTTTATGCTAGTTTCCGTTACTATCTTCCAGTTTCCTCCATTTGAAAATTTGTTCTCTTAAGTGATCAGTCTTGTCTTGATCTTGATACAAAAACTCAGCAATCCCTGAAGTAATCCTGTAAACTGTATCCACATCACCAAATTCAAGGAGACTTTTTGCATTTTCTAATTCGTTAATCATCATTTCCCATTGAGCACGTAACCCAATTTTATTATAATTATCAACTTCTTCCTTAATCCATTTTACTTTCATCTTCTATTACCTCTATTTTGAACCTTACTTTTTTTCCAACCAAAAATTTTGGCATTTTAATTCTTCCAATATTTGCATAACCGTGATATTTCCCGTTCCATTTAATCAACCACCAGTTCCGTTTTCCATGAATGCTCCTGCAAACGTAACCTTGCGAATTAATCTCCATCATAATTCTCTCACTATCCCTGGTCTTACTTCGAATAAATCACCTTCACTGATCATCTTTCTTAGTAGTGGTTCTGTCACTTCTTTTAATTCAAGTAATTGCTCAATGTGTACCTCTTTGTGTTTACGCACATACTCTACAACTTGTTTACGAGGACTAACTTTTTCTTCCACTATCATTTCTTCAACCACTGGTGGCAAAGTTTCTAATTCTGTACCCTGACTTGTTTTGCTAGAATGATACTTAGTGATAGACCTATTAAACAGGTCAAGGTACACATCGTACTCAACCTGAGTTTTACAATACAAATCTAGTAACCATGTAACTTCGTCATAGATTGATTGGTGCCTACCAGAAAGGTTAAGATGATTAATCCCCACCCATTTACGAGTGTGACCGTTCTCCAATTTTAATTGTTTCAAGTATAACAAATGTTTAGCCACATTGATGTAATACATTTTGTTATCTTTTGCAACCTGGACAATATTGAACCCTTTATCGAATTGTTCCAATAATTTACCTTCAAATTTGACACACAGGAACCTTGACTTCATTGCTGAAGGGTTATCCCATATGTTGTCCCAGAAAGTTTTCTCTGGGTTACTATAATCTTCGTACCTGTTAAATAAGTAAGTGATAGATTGTCTTGATACATCATACTTACTTTTGGTACTACTACTTTTGATGGCACCATTGATGTAGACAGGTTTACCAGACCCAACATCGAAACTAAAGTTTTCCATGATACGTTTAACTTCGGACGGTGTTGCATGAATATCGTCAAACACCATGTTACCGTCACCAGTAATCTGGACAAGTACGCCCGGTGCTGATCGTGGTTGAAACACGGGACATTTCCTAGTGATAGCGTCCAACATTGTGTACGCTGAACTTTTACCAAATTCTGGGTTTGAACATACACCCATGAACGTTTTTCCAACAAACGACATGATAGCTATCATTTTGTTCAGTGTCCATATTTTCGGTACTGAATGTTCGAACGGTGCAAACTCGTCCACGAACTGTTTTTCATTATCGAACATTTTACCAGGTTTAATCCTGAACGGTGTAATATCTGTCGGGATGTACACTATAGATTTAATCCTGGCAGACTCTTTAAGCATAACTTTATCTTTATTGTTCACTCTGATTGGTAACTCTTGGAAATATTTACTGTCAATGAAAAACTTCTTCATTTGACCGTTCACTTCTTTCTTGGCAAGGTATCCTTCTAATAAGTAAGGTAAATCCATACCACGTTCATCTTCAAACTGGTACGTTTTTGGTGTCTCAGTGAACACGTTGTGAGGATAAATGTTTGATTCAAACATGTGAGCGTTATGCGTTTGTAACACACTACTGTGCCATTTTTGTGTTTGATCTTTCATCTTAGCATGCCCCTGCCATTTTAAATATTGCAAACCAGATTAATGCTGGTATCCCTGCACATACTGCCATGAATGACAATACTAAAATTACTAAAAAAACGAATGTAATAAACTCCCAAATCAATTTCCCTACCATTTTCCTTTAAACTCCTCGATTATTATTTTGATAATTGCCATGATTGACAATAAAATGCAACCCCACGTGATTATGAAAAACAATATTGCAATTAATTTCCCAATCACCATTCTTCTACTTTGTTAACTTCTGTCTTGGGAGCTTTCACTTCCTTTTTCTTACGTTTAGGTTGATGAAATTGGTGACCACCCTCGAACCAAGACTTACTTGACTGGTATGTACTACCATCAGGGTATATTTTAATCTCAGTACGAGTGTGTAACACTTTCACAACGACCGCTTTTAAGTCAGGGATGACAGTGTTAGAGATAGAAGCTTTGGAAAGTTTTGAAGTAGTTCCGATTTTGTTTATATCCATCTCTAACACCATTTTTTATCACCAAACTTATGCGTAATACTCTTTTACTTTAGTGATAAGTTCTGCAGCTAACTCTTTTTGATGGTTAGCAATGTAGACACCAATCATTAACATTGGGTTTCCTTTATCACCAGCAGCTTCCATGGATGCCTTGTATTGAGTAACGAACTCTTCCCAATTACTAAGATCCATACCCTGACTTGTTGTTGTAGTGGTTGGTTGAACCTTTTTTGCTAATGGGTCAGTCTTTTCTGCTTCTGAAGATTTTTCGATCAATACTGCTTGTTTAGATTTTACAAGACCATACTTTTCATGGTTGTACGACGTAATTTTGTACACAACTTTGTAAAAAGCTCCTTCTTCAAGGTCTGCAACTTGGATACCTTTGTCAGATAAACTGTTGAACGCTTTCACTGCCCATGGATAATTTCCGCCAGTAGCGAATTGTAGTTTGTACAATTTCCAATCTACGTCGTTGCCATCTTTATCTTTACGGGTACCTTTACTTCCCAAAGTTTTTCCTAGGTATTCTAATACTTCGTGTTGTAACACATCTTTTTGTTGTTCTGTCATTTTCTATAACTCCATACTCAGTTTGGTAACTGGTTTTTTTGTTTCTTGCGTTGGTGATTCTTTAGTTTCGTAAAATAATAACCAATTGTAAAGTTGTTTTCCTTCAAACATTACACCTTTGCCACCTTCTTCAATGATAGGTATTGGTGTTGATGCCACTGGCAGCTTGTCAGGAGACATGGATAATTCGTTATACGCTTCTGCAAACTCGTGCACTGTTAACTCTCTGAATGCTTTCACAAGTTTACTATTTCCTCTAAAATCTTTCATCTTTTTCCTCCGTCAAAAGCTGAATAGAGCTAAAGTGCTCCGCTACTTTAACAACTTTCATTTTTGTTCCCTTGTTTAATTCAATGTTATTTTTAGTTTAGGTTTCAGACAATCTAAACAATGGTGTTGGACATCAGCAATCATTCCGCTGCTAATATACTTAGACTTCCATGCAATTTTTGCAATCCCTATTTTTTTCATGCAAAGATCACAATATACATTATGCCTTGCCATCTGGTTGTTTCACTTTTTGTAACGATACGATTTCTCCAACTTCAAAATTGTCACGAACTGGTTTTGGTAACTCTACAAACTTTCGTTCGCCTTGTTTTGATACTTTACATCTTAATTCCATTGTATTCCTATGTGTGTACGTACTTATATATAAATGTTTCTTACTACATCTTAGTGTAAGACTTCCAATTCCTGATTGCTAAACTTCTTCCTGACTTCAAAAACTCAAATTCTATAGGTCCAGTAGGTTGCCGTTTTGCAGGATCTATAGCAGATGTGGCCCTGTCAAACTTATCTTTAGGGAACACTAACGTGAACAATTTTCTGTCTTTAATATAGGGATTCTTGAAATATGCAGTGTACCCAATGAATACTCCTACTCTCGGAATTATGATTGGTACACATTCCGCAGGTTTAGGGATAACTATCCTAATCCATTGATTTGGTGGAATCTGGCTCCATCTTATTGTTGCAACTTCTCGTTTTCCCATCTTAATCACCTAAAGTGTACAATTTATTTCGCTTTTTATCTTTAGCGATCAAATTTGCTTGCCGTTTTGCAGCCCTAACATACTTATACTTTGACTGATGTATGAAGTTATCAGGGACCTTGTTCAGTGTATCACGCAAACCTCTTATTGACCTATCTAACAAATGAACTTCTGCAATCAATTTTCTTCTTGACCTCATATTACTAGAGAGAGTACCTTTCAAATTTGCCACTTTACGTTTCAATAATTCGTCTGCTCCAGCACCACTAATTTTTAGCCTTCTTCGTAAACCAACATTCTCTTTTTGCAAAGAAGTTAACCATGGTGAACAATCCTTACATATTTTGTGTACCACCCTTAATTTCTCCTTTCAAACAAACAACTTTTGCATACGAACTTACCTTTCACGTACCGATAATTTTTGTCCATGATACTCCTCATGTATAACGTACCCTGACAACTGTTGCATACTCTTTGGATAATATGTTTACTTTCGTACTCTACCATTCCATCTCACCTTCCCTGATTTGTGTAAAAAATATGATAATTGGAACCGATCCCATTCATGGTAACAAAACAAACTACCATCATCACTCACGAACAAGTTTCCTTTACCGTGCATTTCATGGAACGGGCACCTAAAATGTCGTTCACGTACACGCTCAAACCCGTGTTTCATTAACACTGAGATTGTATGATCAACTTTGTCAACCTGGATCCTGTCAGGTTTTGTACTAGTGTACTGTTTACGTTGTCCTACAGTTTTTCCGTACCCACTGAACGCATTATTAAGTTGTGACAATGTGATTGGTCTAATTTCAATATCATGCACAACTTCGTAAAATCTGCCATTGTAGGAACTGTGCGGACCAATAACTCCTGCCCCTGCACCTTGAATATCGCACAATGTGGTACCTTGACCGTTAGTGACTGGAGTTTTTCTGATCATGCTACCTTCCAAAATGTAATACAAGTGTGGTAACCGTCGTCCTGCACTCAAGACAGTGAACGTTTCTGGTAACAATGATCGTACTTTTGTGTAACATTCAAGATCGTCAAAATCTAACACTACCAAGTTACCGTACCCGCACACTACACCATAATTACCATCCATACTGATATAATGTTCAAATTTGTGTGCATCGAATGGGTAACATTTACGTTTGTTCCAACTATCTTCAATGGGGCGTTTTTCTGTGTCTGACACTAAATAAAACCTGAAATTTTTGTCCACTAATTGCCACGGTAATTCTATCGGCATTAAACCCACCTTTCTGTGTAAGGTTTGCCACCGTCCGGCATTATCTTGGTCCAAATCCAGCTTGGTTTAATCTGATTCATCATCATCCTCATCATCCATTTGGTGTTCAGCTTCAATTTCTAATTCTAACCTAGTTCTGTCTTGTTCAAGTTCTCGCAGTAACCAATACTTGTCAAGTTCATTCTGTACCCTGACAGTGCTTCTTCCATGAAACTTACTTGTATCCGTCCTAAACATCTCATCCATCTTAGTACACCTCATTTTTTCGTACTTTTGCTTGTTTATTATCCTGAGTAGTGTTTGCACCATAATGATCTTGTTCATCAACCAAATGTTGTACAAATTCAATCTGTTCAGTGGTAGGGTGCGTTAATTCTAATTGTTTCAAAAACATATTTTTAGAATTTTTTTTGTAAAATTTTAATCTTACATTATTCATATCTTCTAATTGTAACCTGGTTTCTCTACTCACTGATAACCATGCACGAGAAAAAGTTTTTACTGGTAAATTGATCACGCATAACGCGTCAGTCTTGACACCATCAGCATTATTCAATTCTTGATCCTGCTTAATATGACCAGCAATCAGCATATAAGTACCATTGTAACACTGTTTTTGGATAGCTTTCATGGGCACCAAAAATTCTATATCGTACACATATTTTGGCCCAGTCATAAAATGGTTCCACTCAATAGTTTGCGCTTTATCCTTGTTCAAGACTAACGGGTTCCATTCAGTACTCATTGCTCTCCCTCCTTCACAATGAATGTGTTTTGCACTGGAAAATAGTACCAATCTTTAGTTTTTACATCCTGAAAAACAAGGTACCCCCCCTCCAGCGTAAATTTGGAGACACCTTTGAACGTTAACACTTCATCACGAACAAAATCGTCACCACGTCTTTGAGAAAAAGTTCTTACAGTTATTCTATACATTTTTACATCACCCTCGATTCAATTTGATCTTTACAGAATGTTTCTGTTCAGTTCAATACTTTTGATGGAAGTTGATACATATAAATGTTTCCCTGAACTCTTGAGTGAATACAAAAGTTCCCCCCTTTAAATAGTGGGATTTTTTTTAAAAAATTAAACATTAAGATAATAGTGTTAAATGTTATTATTTATAATCTTTATATTGTTTATTTAGATGCTTAGAAATGTAATGTTTGGTACAATACCCTTTAAGTCGAACTTCAAAAGTACATGGTAAGTTTTGTTTAGTTTTAGCTTTGCATAAAACCATTTTACAATTAGATTTTATGAAGCTTAGATTTAAGTATTATGGACATAAAATGTATAGTAGTATAGAATAAATGGGCGGCTGAGAGTGGATGCTCTCAACCTAGAGGTTTAGGAATGAAGAAATTATTCATTACTAACCTTAATTGTATAGAAGTAGAATAAAAAGCTTTCTATTTGTTATAGTGAATATGTTGAATATATAATAATAAAATAATAAGGATAATTGTAGTTATCTAGTCAAATATTTTATTCCTAACCATAGTGTGTTTTATTGCACCATACATTAAACTTAGAAATAATGTACCAAAAAACCACATACCAATAGTGAACGATACGCTACCGTACCCAATGAAAGAAGTTACTTTCCATGTTAGCCAAGAAGGAATTAACATAACAATACCTATAACTACTAACCCTTCGCCAAATAGTTTGATCTTATCAATGTTTACTTTATCTTCATCTATCCATTTCTTCCATTTCATTTTCTTCTTATTCCTCGTTTTGTTTTTAGTTTATTTTATTGAACGTTTTTTAGTACACTTTTTGCACATTTTCAGCACAAAATTTGAAACGTTTTTTGTTACAAAAATAAAAAAAAGTTAAATTAAAATCACTTAGTGATTTTAACTATATCTTCATTGTCTGCTTTACTATCATATTTCTTATAATATGGAATCTTAATCTTTGAGTAATGTGTACCATCATAAATTAAAGCTTCATTGACTGGCAAATTCAACATTGAACTACCACTCTCATTACCTTTATAATTCATGAGTACGTTTTTTGTACGGCTACCATTAACCACATCGGCAAAAGTCACATTCTTAAAAATGAAGACGTCAGCCTTAGCAGATATGAACTTCTTAAAGTTCTCTGGAGTTCCACACACTACCAAAATGTTATTATTATGGTTAATTAATCTTAATGAGTTCTCCACTAACTTCTTATTCTTTCTATTATCAAGATCAAACAATGAGCTTAACTCATCAACAATAATCAAAGAGTTTTTTATACTCTCTAACTCAGGGATGCTATATATTTGCTTAGCATCATTTATTTTTAATCTTAAACCATAAGTGTATAACTTAAACTTACCAGCTTTAAGCAATGTCTCAAGGAGATGATACAATAACATACTCTTACCTTGGTTAACATCACCACAAACTGCTACTACTTTTGGTTTATTAAATAAAGAAATGATCTGTTTTTCTTCATTTGTTAATTTTTGTTTCTTATTCGGTTCTGTTCTATTCTTTTTCATGTTCTTAATCCTCTTTTCTGTTTAGGTAAAGAAAGGGATTGAACCTAACATTTACCAAAAATAAAAAAAAAGAGTGGCTAAATACTTACTCTTCTTAGATGTTCTTCTTTACAATCATTACTACAAAATATCATATCATCTAAGTAAACATCATCACTAACGTTTAGGTGACAATCACAAAAGACTACTTCACACAATGCACAACTTAAATCAAAATGACTTAGTTCATGGCTCATTCTTGCACCTCTTGGTATTGTTTAAGCTGTTCTTGGTCTTCATAGTGTAGTTCATCAAACCTTTCTATTAGTTCGTTATAGAAACCTTCTTCTCCAGTGTGACTTAACCAAATCCATAAGTCTAGCTTATCATCATTTAACATAAGGGCATTATAATCTTCATCTACTAAGAATACATGGCCAGAGTTAAGATTAAATTCTAATTTAATGCCATCTCCAGCATAATCTTTAGCTAACTTAGTCATATTCCCATTAGCATATTTAGTTAAGAGTTCCCCAGCTATTGCTAGTTCTCTATATCCAAATTTGCTTAAGTCTTGTGTGTTTGTCATTTCTGTTCATCTCCGTTCTATTCGTTTATTACAGTGTCAGGGTACTAATACCACAAAAAAAATAAAGTAGCTCATAGAGCCAATATAAGCTTAGTATGGCATGAAAGTAAAACCATAGTCAGATGTCACATACACCACACCTAACTTATTCTCTTGCCAATGCACATACTCATCTTTGTAAATCATTTGGGTTCTCATCCTATACCTCTTATTGTTTATTATACATAGTACTTATGCATACATATAAGAATACACTCATATATATAAATGTTTCGATATGTAGTCCAGTGTAGCATATGCTAACAGCCACCACACAGTACCCTAACAGTAAGCAACAACAACACTAAGCTTAATCAACACATAAAGACAACAACAAGCTCCATACCCAATTCTAAGGCAACTATAGTTTATTTGTTAAGAATGAACTTAAGAATAGACTGATCAAGGTACTTATGAACCAACATATAAACTAATTAACTAATTAATTAAGCAAGTAACCCAGATGGAAAGATAATAAGGCATTACTGACTAATGGTGACACATCAAGGACAAAAGAACACTATACTAACTTGCTACGGGGCAGGGGTGGTTTTTGAAGAGTGATACTGCCAGTCCCACCATATATCTAATTTTTTCTAAAAATCCAAACTAGGTGCAATGTAGTGAGTTACACTTACATATCTAAGAAATTTTCAGAAATCTAGAACATGAGTTAATGTATCTCTATGCATAATATTTTTTCAGAAAAATAGCGAATAAAGAGTATATATCTAGATAAATTTAAATATACTCGATTATATCTAGTATATTGGTGATATAATGTCTAAACAAAATATAGTTCTCCAAATATCCACAAAACAACGAATAGATGCCTTAAAGTTAGTAGAGCGTGAAAGTTACGATTCTTGTATAGTGCGTATGTTGGATAAGTTAGAAGAATTAGAGTGTGATATGTAATGTCTCCTGACACTGGGGGTGTGAAGTTACCTGAGTATGTGATTCAAGCTTATGGTTGTCGTGGTTGTACTTGGAAACAGTTTGGCACATGCCCAAAAGGTTTTACTCAGGTTACTGATAAGACTGAAGAAGGTATTTGTGAAGACATGCTAAAATTCTTGTTCGAATTACGTAAGAGTAGTAGTAGTTTGTCTGAGATGAAAGAGAAATTTAATTTGTATAAATTGGAGATGCAAGCTATGGCTGACCATAGTGACTACCTTTTATTGAAACAGCGGTATGATGAATTAAGCCAATCTTCTGATGCTAACCCAAAAAAGTTAGCCCAATTAAAAATGGCTATTGAAAGTTATAAATTATGGTGGAGCAATTTGACTCAATCCGTTGTAAAAGGATTGGGGAAAATTGCAGACCGAGAATCTCGTAGTAAAGATGTAGAGAAAGGTGCAACCAAGAAAATTAGTATCCAAAACTTGAATGTGTTGTTGAAAGAGGCTGATAAACAATTAATTGAACACGGTGACTAAACATTATGGTTGAATCAATAAAAGTGGACGAATTGGTGGTACCTAGTTACGACCATACTCATACTCGCCCTATTATTGGTTACGGCAATTTTGGTAACACTTCTCCCACCAAATCTGACTCAACATTACTTAATCCTCGCATTGTAGAACGTAAGTTCGCAATGTGGGATTATGTAATGAAACACAACCTACTCGAATCGAAAGATCCGAAGGTGCGTAGTAAAGCAATCAGGTTACTCCGTGACAAGACCATCTTGGCGTACGCCAATTTGAAGTTTGACGGGAAACCTATCAAGATGATGGCTTTGCAAGACGCAATTTTGTCTGACAAGAATGATAGGGTAATTTTTTGTGGGTGTAACCAACATATTGGAAAATCGTTCACTTTGAATGTTGACGCTGCCACAGATTTCTTGATTGATCATGGTAAGAATTGGATAGGAATAATAGTGTCAGGGTCCCTTCCTCAAAGCCAGTTTCAAATGGACCGGATTAAACAATTGTTAAAGTCTGGTAACGTTGATTACAAAACTGAAGAAACTACTGAGACAAAAACTGGGAAACGAGATAACACTACCCAGATTACGTACACTTTTTATGATGATCACGGGAAACCGTTGTATATGAACCGGCTTATTTGTTGCCCTCATACCTCTTCAGCTTTAGGGTACCCCGCGAACTGTTTATGGTTAGATGAGTGGGACTTTTGGGACAATTGTGATCAGGACCACTTTTTGTACCAGATTGCCATCCCGAGAACGTTCCGTACTAAAGGAAAAATCAAAGTTTTCTCTAACCCAGACGGTCAGGAGAAAAATTTGTACAAGTTATGGAAAGAACGTAAACCTGATGGTGACCCTGCCTGGCACCGGTACCATTTCAATTATTGGGACAAACCTTCCTCTAACCAAGCAGAATTTGACAAACTTATCATCGGGATGACAAAGACTCGGATCGAGTCAACATTACTCGCGGTGTTCACTCGTACTCAAGGTTCATTTTTTTCAAAACAAGAAATTGACGATATGTATAATGAAGAACTTTCACAGAAGGGCGATTCAGCAGGTTACGGTAAAGAAACTGCTTGGTTCCTCGATATAGGTTCTGTACACGATCAGTCCGTATTAATTGGTGGGTATGTCTCTGAAAATAATCAGGTGCCAGATATGCCCATCATTAATGCGTTCTGGATCCACAAGTATCCTGTTGGATACCCTCTTGCAAGGGTTGTGGGTGTGGACAGTGCCATCGATAGTGAAGACGGGTGGGAAGATTACGTGATTGATAACCCTTCTGTGAAAGAAGTACTTTCTCAGTACAGTGAAGATGTCCAAGGTAAAAAGTATCAACCATTGTTTGGGTACGATGCGACTGGTAACGCGGGGATGAAACCGTTGTTCGCTACAGCTAGTGTTGACGCTATCGATATTACGTTCACTGGTAAACTTAAATGGCATATGTACCAACGGTACCAATACTATGTTCAACAGAGATTTTTGAAACGTGGTAAAGAACGTGACGCGAACACTGTGCGTGGTTGCACTTTTAATTATCAAGCAAGTAAACTGATTGTGAAAAAAGGTACCAAAACAACGTATCGGCAAATTCATCACGAGAACGAGAATGACTTGGACGATACCCAGGATACAATGGCAGGATTTATCCATTTGATAGAAAATCCTAATTTAAGCACATTAGATTTCCAGTTTATCCCTCACGGTGACCCTCAACAAAAAAACGTAGATTTGGAAGGGCAATATGTACCGTCATGGATGAGTAAATCAGAATTAAACAACTGGATGAGTACCAGAAAATTGAGGTGAAACAGATGCAAAACAAAGACAAACAAAGGACAGTAAAAATGACTAAAGCGCAGAAGAAACAACATGAAGACAATATGAAGTTACCAATTAACCAATATTTGAATTCTCGCACTGAAGACGGTAAATTTGAATATAGTATGGCTTCAGAACTAATGCATTATTATATGGAGAACCCTGACAAAGCTATTAATTGTATGAGGCTTGGGAACGCTTTCTTGCACGAGATCAGGTTTCATCGTGAAATGTCTGCAAAATTTTTGTATGAGAACAAAAAAGATTTGGTTGAAGAAGTTAACGAACGTGGACAATTAATGAGTAAAGAAGAATGTTATTTGAAACATATCCAAGAACGTGGCGCGGAATATCTTGCATTAAGCAAACTTCGTGAATTATTAAGCGAAGAAATGATTAAGTATGTGAACGGGAATTCTTTCACTTTTGAAGTGTTCAATAAATATCTTGAAGGAATGCGGGCTAAACTTAAAGAAATGGGTCACGAACTTTTCCCTGCAAAAGCTGAATTAATAATGCCATTATGAAACTAAAACAACGTATGATCCGTCACAGGAACCATTTTGTAAAAGTTACTTGGGGCAGGTTACGGGAACCGCAAAAAGATTGGGTAGTGAAAACGCTTGATACTATTTTGAATTATCTAGCTAATGCTACCTTTCTTTCCATCCCTATCTCTATAGCTGTCAAGGTACCGTTTTGGAAAACATTGATTTGTGTATGGCTTTTAATCCCGATGATAGAACATTATTATATTTGGTTCCGTGCAAAGTGGAAAGAAGACGCTGTGAAATAAATCCGTCAAATTTAAATAGAGGAATTATTATTATTATTAAATCCTTGCGGTTATTGAGCCACGAGGTTACAGCATGGTGAGATAACTGCGGGAATGAAAGATTAACATCTTTCATCCATCCATCACCTCTTTTCTTAGCTGTAATCTCTTATTTCTTGTAAATATTTAAATAGGTGAACTGTATTACCTGTAATGGGCACTTGATTATTAGATAATCCTATGGCCCTAAAACTATTCTCACTAGGACGTGCAAAACAACCTTTACCTAATGAGTACTCTACTTCTTTAATGTTTGAAAGTTCAATGCGACAACTTTCTGAGAGTTTGTATAAACGGATCAGGGAATCTCCTGAACTTCTTCGAATCCTAGATACTATCGTGACTGACCATTTTATGGGTCCGGTAGACTTTTTTGATACAGCTGGTAGACCGCTTGGTCCTACAAAAGTAAAACAAATTTTAAGATTTTGGCATGACGAAAATGTACAAAATGAAGCATTTTATGGTCAAGCTATCGATTTCTTTGTAGATGGTTCATGTTTTGGGTGGCATGTTAATGGTAGCAGTGTATTGAGTGTTAAACAAAAAGAAGCCATCGCGAAACTTAAACAATTCAGTTTTAAGGTTGGTGAAGAAATGGAACAGTCTGCGAGTATGCCTCGAAAGATTAGTTACATTGCAGCTTCAACCACCACTATCAAGTTTGATGATGGCGGTATCAAATATTATGTTCAAGATGCAGCAGGGAAAAGGGTTAGATGGGATGTTGACCAGATAGTTCATATTCGTAATATGAACTTTAATGGTGAGATGAGGGGGATGTCACCGCTTAAAGCTTTGACTAAAGAAATTGTAATGATGTTTCTTTTGAAAGAAAACATTCTTGCAAAGTTAGAGAATGGCGGGTCCCCTGACTCTATTATCGCAATGAAAGGCGCGAACGGTGTGGCTAAAGCTCGGTTTGAACGATTCAGATCAGCTATGGAATCATTTTCTCATTTACGTAAAAGTCACGGCAATATGATTGTTGACACTGATGTTACTGTACACAAAATGGGTGCAGATTTGAAAGACATGGAATACCGTGAACTTGCAATGTTTGTAATCTCTGAGTATGCTTTAGCTTTAGGACTTCCTACTTCTCGGATCCCTTTCCTAATGACAGGTTCAGGGGGACCTAGTAATAAGGGTGAATTAAGCGGGAACAGTGAAGACAGTTACCAATCAGCGATCAATTCTCGACGAATGAATTGGGAGAATGCATGGAACAAAGTGTTCCGTAGGGCTGGGTTCACTTTCAAGTTTCGTAGAGATAATCTTCAAGACGATATTCGTGAAACACAAGCTTCAATGCAACGTGCAGAATACGTGTCCAAAGTTCAATCTTCATTATACAAGTCTGGAAAACAACTCAGGCTTAGTTCACAATTAGCATTACTATCAGGTTCAAAAATGAACATTTCTGAGGAAGACATTGAAGATGTTGACTTGGAAGGTATCAGTACAAAATTATCATTAATGGAGAAAGGTCATCTTGACCCAGTGGTGGCTGGTCAAGGCGGACCAATGCAACCTAGTAATATTCAATCTCGGTCCAGGGTGACTCAAGCTCGGTCCGCTGCAAAGAAAGCGACCGCTAATAATAATGGGGTGTTCGTATAATGCCAGAATTACAAGACGCAAAATCTAAACAAACTGAAGCTACGCAAGCGTTTGTTAAATTGAAAGAATCAGAATCTGGTACCAAGAAATATACGTTTGTTGGTGCTAACACTTTACCTGATCGTGCTAGTGGTAAATCTCATGATGGAACAAGAGTGTCAGGAGAGATCCTTAGTAAAAAAGTATTAGACAAGTTTGCTAATTATATTAATGATGAAAAAGCAATGGGTGGTAAGTATGGTAGTTACCGTACAGTTTCATTGTTTCATGATCGAGTGTACAGCCAAGATATGACTTTGGAAGAGGCAGGATTTGTTGTACCAGGTTCTGCGAAAGTACACGAGATTAAAAATGATCCAGGGAATTTTGAACTTTTGGTTGACGTAGAAGTTAACGAGTTCTATGAACCTGTGACTCACCCAAGTTATACTCCTGAAAAAATCAAATATAAAATTGAGAAGGGTGCATTAGGACTCTCTATTGAGTACAATAATGACCCTAATCAGGAGCGCGTTGTCGAATATGACGGCGAATCGTACAATTATGTTCTTGACACTAATGACTTCAGAGGTTTTGGGTTTGCTCGCGCAAACTTGATTGGAAACCCAGGAGCTGTTAGGGTTAAGGAGATAGAATTAGCTGGAAAGTTAAATTCAGCGACTACAAAAAAGGTAGGTGACAAAACAATGGAAGCAAAAAAAAAGA
>Ga0233437_1001637_pt1 | contig 39634 bp, 36 predicted proteins | sample SI_122_August201_FD_182714 | JGI IMG/M metagenome (GOLD analysis project Ga0233437, IMG submission 182714) | Seawater microbial communities from Saanich Inlet, British Columbia, Canada - SI_122_August2016_200_MG | ecosystem: Environmental > Aquatic > Marine > Inlet | place: Canada: British... | reverse complement strand
AAAAAATGAAGAACCTTGGAGGAAACATGAAACGTTTTTCTTTACTATTTATTCTAGTATTCGCTGTCGCTGCTTTCGGTCAGGAAGCTATGGAAGCTCCTGCTGAAGAAATGGCCACTGAGATGGTGGCTGATTCTGCTGGGGTCGATACTATGGCTATGGACGAGATGCTCATGACTGATACTACAGCTGTTGAGGAAGCTGTGATGGAAGAAGATGCTGGGGACGCCTTAGAAGCCATGTTAGCTGAAGAAGGTACCATGGAAACTGAAGTAACTAGTGGATCGGCACTTATTGGATATACCGCTGGTATAATGGGCGGCTATCCTATATACATGTCTTCTGGTCTAGGTGATGGAAAAGCTGCGCCAGTTTTTGGAATTATTGCAGCAACCCCGTTTGGATTTCAAGTTGGACCATTGGGATTTGGTGTTGGAGTCGAGTTAGGCTTTTATGATTTCACTGATGCTACCATCGAGTACTCTGGATTGGTAGCATTGGCAACACTCAATACCGCACTCTTTCAAACTCCGCAGGGCGCCATTTCTGCTGAAGTCGGTGGTGGGTACTACGGTGCAAGCGTCGGTGGTACAGCTGGAGCAACTTTTAGCTACGCAGTTCCGAATATTCCTCTGGTCCTGAAGCCATATGTCCGTGCAAATATGACACTTGCTTCAGGAGACAATGAGGTTGGTAGTGTAGCTTGGGTTAATGCTGGCGTTTATCTAAGTTACGATATCAGTACGCTTTTCTAAATATCCAAGTATAGTTTTTGATATTAAAGCCCTGCCAAATGGTGGGGCTTTTTTTATGTTCTCCAGATTCATCAATTTTAATCCCTGGGGTGGACCACAACAACTGGGCAGTGGTATAAGGCGTAATTGTCTGATTAAGAAGCGTTTCCAAGGGGGGACATATTGGCAAGGTAAAAACACCGGAATCACATTTCAATCTTAATCATATTTAGAGCAATTAGACCTCCCTTAAGAATCAAGTTATAGATAAAATCGCTTAAATATATCATCTAAATCAGGATTAAAACCAATACTGAAAACAGAAAGCAGTAAAATAACAGACCGGGAATTGGCGCTAAAGAATGTTAAAATCCTACCCAATGAGGTAGCCTTTCTTATTCTTTATGACAGTTGAATTGTTTACTACAATTCCTTAGTCATTCAACATTCTCGATAACGTGTCCGTGAGAGGTATTATCTTTGATGGTGGCCCCAACATTCTTTCAAGTTTTTCAACTGATCCAGTTAGGGATAATATCTCATTTTTTCGGACAAATTCTGGATTAACATTTATCTTGATCTTATGGTTGGTCAACATGGTTAATATTTCAATTGCTTCAATCAACGAAATTGCATTACCACTACAAAAATTGACGATATCGCTAACATTATCGCAACTAAGAGCTTTAAAGTATAATGCCATCACATATCGGATATCATTAAATTCTCTAAACACATGAGTATTCCCTAGTTCAATTTCTTCTTTCTTCAGTCTATAATGTTCAACGATTTTTGGAATAACAAAGTGTTGCGCCTGGCCAGGACCAATATAATTGAAAGGCCTAACAATCAATATTTTCAGCTTATCGAAATACGTCCTAGCCATATTTTCCATGGCTAGTTTACTGTTCGCATAATGCGAATTTGGCAAAGGACACATTTCTTCTGATAATACAGTTGACATAATATTGCCATACACGGAAGCACTGCTTGCAAGAATTATTTTATTGGGAAATATTTTTAAGTCCAAGCAAGCATTCAAAACATTTAGAGAACCTTGGATATTTACGCTATACATTTCCTCCGTATTCTCCGATGCTACAAATGCAATACCTGCAAGATGAATAATGTAATCTGGAACAGTTTGAGCTATAATCTTTCTAACCTCTCCAACATGTCGAATATCACATTTATACGCTTCGTTATGAGGATCATTTCTAAAGAAAGAAGTACCCTGGACAGATAATCCCTTACCACGAAGATATCTTGAAAGGTGAGAACCAGTAAAACCATCAATACCAGTGATGAGTACTTTAGCCATGAAAGTTATTTCTATTCCTTTCGATATCGGCTTGTACCATCATAGCCGAAAGTTCTCTCAATGATAATTTTGCTTCCCAGCCAAGCTCGTCCCTAGCTTTTTTAGGATCACCCAATAGGAAATCAACTTCAGCAGGACGAAAATATTTTGGATTTATCATTACTCTCGTTTTGCCAGTTACTGTATCTACTCCTATTTCTTCAGTCCCGCTACCCTGCCAGTCCAATTCTATACCTATCTCTTTGAAAGACAGAGATGCAAAATCACGAATTGAATGTGTCCGGTTTGTAGCTAAAACATAAGTATCTGGAATATCCCTTTGAAGCATTTTCCACATTCCTTCAACAAACTCTTCCGCATAGCCCCAGTCTCGCTTTGCATCCAAATTGCCCAATTCTATGCCTTCACTTTTTCCTAAGTGAATCTTCGCAACTCCATCAGTGATCTTGCGTGTCACAAACTCTAAGCCACGAAGAGGTGATTCATGATTAAACAATATTCCACTAACACCGAAAATATTGTAGGCTTCGCGGTGATTAATGGTCATCCAGTGGGCATATAGTTTTGCAACACTATAAGGGGATCTTGGATAAAAGGGTGTGCTTTCTGTTTGGGGAATCTCCTTAACTTTACCAAACATTTCTGAAGTAGATGCCTGGTAAAACTTTATACTAGGATTAATAATGCGAATAGCCTCCAAAATATGAAGCGCCCCCAAACCAGTAATATTTGCAGTTGTTATTGGTTGTTTAAAAGAGACAGCAACGAAGCTCTGAGCTGCAAGGTTATATATTTCATCTGGTTGAACTGTGGATATTAAATCAATAACATTGGCCTGATCAGTCAAGTCAAATTCCATTAAATGGAAGTTAGGATGATCTAATATGCCAACGAATTTTAATCGCCAAAAATTCACGGTTGCAGTTCTCCGAAAAGCACCATAGACTTTGTATCCTTTATTTAATAGCAACCTGGATAAATAAGCGCCATCTTGACCAGTCACACCTGTTATTAGTGATGTCTTCATTTTTCAATACACCTCTTCATTATCTAAAACTATTCTTTTTAGCCTTCTTATGAACTCATCTTTATGATACTTTTCTGCATGAGATCGAATAAATCCTGGATCAAATTTTATTTTATCCATCTTGGTAATTGCATAAATTATTGAATCCACCGTTTGCTCCTCAAAAAATACAGCGGTACAAGTAGTGTCATTTGCACCATCGTAAGGGATCATTGTATCCCAGACCCCACCAAAGCCATAAGCGACAACTGGTCTTCCGCTTGCAGCAGATTCTAGAGGTGTCAAACCATAATCTTCATGTTGGGGGAAAATCAACCCCTTTGCGCATGAATAAATTTCAGCAAGTTCATTGTTAGATAATCCTTGCATGAATGTAATATTTTTGGAAGCTAATTCTTTTAAATGTGATTCTTCTACACCACTCCCAACAATTATTAATGGTATTTTTAACATATTAAATGCTTCAATAACAAGATCAACTTTTTTATATCTCTCTAACCTAGAAACGACAAGATAATAATCACCAATATTATCAGATACATAATAATCATTGACATTAATCGATGGATTTAAAACGGGAATAGGTGCTGATGGATGATAGGCTTGTTTAATTCTGTCTTTTGTTTCTTCTGTCATGGCAATGAAGTTTGGAATTTTGCTTGAATAATGACGATCAATAATTTTCAAAATAGAGACAATCACCCTTAAGGCGAGAGACAATATACCTTTTGATTCATTAAATAATGTATAAGATTCTGGGCTCCACGCCAATCTGAAAGGAGTAAACGTATATGCAAAAACTTTTGCGCTTGAGGAATATCTTACATATTTGCTACTGTGAGTCGTGGCCATCAGAACTAAATCATAATCTGACAGATCTATCGTTCTCATCGAAAAAAATAAAAGAGGAAAAAATCTCCTCTTATATTGTCTTTCATTTTTAGCAATAGAATTAAACCATGATGTTTTTATTTTAGCCAACGATAATTCTGGATAAGTATCATGAGGATTATACATAGATGTATAAATAATTGCTTCAGGGAATGCCTCAAGGAAGCTTAACAATACTTTTTCTCCACCACCTCGGCAAAACAAACCATCATGGACAAGCGCTATTTTCATTTTTAATTTTTTAATCCTTATTACAATTTATTTATTTTCCCTTAACCACCATTAATTGCAAATTTGAAATTTATCCCTCTGCATTCTACGATCATTTACTAAAACTTAACCTCCATAAATTTATCAGAAATGAAATAGTATATGCCAGCGATTGTGCCACGAATGTGGAATTTTAGATAATTCATCTTTCTGAAAGAAATTAAAAGGATACTATAATAAATAGTGAATAAAGGGTAGAATATCACAATAAACATAAATTTATGAATCAGATTTGAATATCGTTTTATAATGACCGCCCTATTTCTTGCAAGGTAATAAACTCGGTATTCATTAGTAAATCCATATCTGCGGATTGTCTTTTTTTTGACTTCTCTTGGTTTATCGTGATAACAAATAGCTTTGCCGACTAGAAGGATCGAGTAATGAGGCTCAGCTTTCATGCATAAATCAAACTCAGTGTGAGTGACGAACATTTTTTCATCAAACATCCCAACCTTTTCGAAGACATCTTTTCTAATCATGAAACAGTTGTGCACTGACGAAACCTTCATGTTACTGTTGATTACATTTTTCTTGTCGACAACATCAAAATATGGGAACTCCGCTCGGGAAGTCATCCGATTGAGCCCCGCACCGTAAAACCAGATACGATAGGGATCATCTTTGTAGAATGTTTTCGGTGCGACAATCCCAACATCATTTCTATCATGAAGAGTATCTACCATCATCCGAATCATATTATTCTCGAGAATATTATCGTCATCCACAAATAATAAATATTCGCCATTTGACGCGAGAATGCCCTGATTCCTGGCACAAGCTAAACCCTTGTTTTTAGTGTTAGTAATTACACGTATTATTTCTGGATTAGTATTTACAATTTCACTTATACTACTTTTTGAACCGTTGTCAATGATTATGATTTCATAGTCTTTGAAATTGGATGCAATTATCGAATTGACGCAATTTAGTAATTGTTTCTTACGATCTAGTGTGGGAATTATTACCGAGACCAAAGGTTGATTCCTCCTGACCATATTCAACTTTTAATTCTCCAACTCGGCGTCGTTTGACAGCAATTCGTGCATCCTTAATACGATCAAAACTCTCAATGCTATTCGCCTGTTGTCAAGCGGAATATAGCTCACGGATTTATGAATAACATTTCTAACGGGCATCGGGACATATGATCGATAATATTTCTTCAATATACGTAAAACACTTCTTCGTTGTGAAGACTTTTCAATTCCATCTGCAACAGCTTTGACGAACTCATCTGGTAGTATATTTGAGTCGAGTCGCGTAAGCAGCTCAGACCGAAGAACAGCCTTAATTTGATCGTTATTAAGAATGCTTTCCAATTCTTCTATGGAATCTCTTTTAGCATATGGAATTTCGGGAAACATTTTTTTCACCATATCTCTAAACAGATTCTTGTTATTCCTATAGGAATCAGGTAATAATTTAATTGCCTTCACTATTTTCCTGAACAATAAAGGATTAAATATCTCAACATATGCCACCTTAATTTCGTCCAGTGCTGCAGTTACAACTGGAGTTCTAAAGCTTAGCCAAAGTCTATCTCTCCATTCCTCCAATGTCTCTTGTGAACCCTTTTTTAGAGATTCAGGTATGTCTTTTTCCGTGACTCGAAGGTTTTCGGGGATAAACATTCCTTTATAGTCAGAAGACAATATCATAGTTGAAGCTATCCTAGCCTGTCTTTCATTTGTAACTACCCTAGTTGACGCACCTTGAGCATCGTATCCACGAATGATACCGCGACCTGATTTGTGCAATATACTCCATAGATTTAAACCATCCATGTATGCAGATAAATGATCTACCCTTCCTTCTCCTGCTATCAAAAACCTATTTAATGTAGTAACAAAATCAGAGGACTCTGTGTTAGTAGACATATATTCATGATTATAACTACATTTTTTTGCAATCATATTAGCGATGTATGCATCTGTATTCTTTTCTTTTTGTGCTCCGTCAACTCCCCACGTTATACTATGCTTGTCATCGTTATCTTTGAGTTTATAAATTATACTTCTACTATCCAATCCACCCGATAGTGCTAATGTCCATTTGGAATAATCAATTCCTGGGAGTGTTAACGATTCATTTAAAGCATTTTCATAATTGCTTTTATGCCACTCTCTGGATTTATTGATAGGTTTTATTTGATGTCCTGTATATATATTTTTTTCAATAGTCCATGTACTTCTATCCAAAACAATACTTGAGTTGCCAGGTAAGGAGTTAATTCTGACATCCCAAGAGTTCTCGGGACCCAATATCCCTGCTGATAACATCCAGCGTACAGCTTTATTGTTTAATTGGAAGTCACCCAGGAAAGAAATGATCATTCTTTGTGAGGTGGAAGCTACAAAATATTCATCACTAAACACATACCATATGGTTCTTGTGGCTGTGTAATCGGAGACTACTTCAACATAATTATTGTCATGCCTAAATAGCGTGAATGTTCCATCCGGTATGTTCGAGTTAGGTTCCCACAATTGCTCTCTATCATCATCAACAACACCGAGACAACATCCGGCCATATTTGTCTTAACTGTGGAGGTGGGGTTTACCACACATGTATACAACTTTTTTTCTTCATAAACATAAGGTTTAAGACAATTTATATTTTCTGGCTCAATAGAGTTCCTGACGTAAGACGTGTACTTTGATAGATCTCTTTTAATCTCATTTTTGCTACAGATTATGATACTTTTTGCCATGTAGTTACCTATTTTTTCTCTTAATCCAAACCCATTATAAACAAGTGGATTTTCATCCAATTCATGATATGTAGTTATTACCCATCCAATATTTCATTTACAAATATATCAGCAATATTTTCCTTCGCGTGTTTGTGATGAAACAATTCAACATGCTCTTGTTGAATATCAAAATCACCTTCTTTTACTTTATTTATACAAGAGGCTAATTCAATTATTGATGATTGGCTAAATATTAAACCATTGACGCCGTGGTTAACGAATTTTTCATAATTGCTACGGCTAGAAATAATTACCGGCTTCTCACACATAATTGATTCCATTGCGACATTGGGCGAGCCTTCATGTAGGGAGGGTAGAATTATTGCATCACAAGAATTTATTAAATCTGTTACGTTATCAACTGGGCCATTTAAAGAAACAACTGATTCCAGTTTTCGTTCAGAGACTATTTTTTCTAATACCATATATTGAGAATTAAGGCACTCTTTATCACCATAAATTGAAAAGTGCATTCTTTCTACATCATTACTAACAATCAAATAATGTATGGTTTCGATTAACATAATATAATTCTTGACGGGCAGATATGATCCGATGCAAATAAAAATAGTTTTATCAGAATTTCCTTTATGGTATTTCTCCCTCATTGATAGCTGGGCAGCCCTTTCATACTTATAAAAAGTATCTTTATCTGCAATATTTCTTATATATTTAACTTTACTTTCATTAATGTAGCTCATATTGAATAGAGTATCATACATCTTTCGATTATTCGCCAACAAAATATATGACATATGGCTTGTAACTGCCTCTATTACCTTTCCAGATAAAGAAATCTGAGAACGTCTAAACGCAGTGACAACTTTGAGATTTTTTATGAACAGCTTGGCTAATCTTCCCCACAGTAAAGGACCTTCAAATACCCCCTGGTAACAAGTGATTAACATGTCTATATTTTCATTTTTTAAATAGCGAATAAGTGTAACGAAAAATCTTATATCAATCTTTTTCCTTTTGGGAATATAAACGGAAGGGATATCAGGACATTCATACGTACTCGTCGATAAAGAATATGTTATGAATGAAGCTCGATAACCTCTAGCAATAAGAGTTCTAACTAGAAGAATAAATTGACGCTCAGCACCACCATTTCTAAAGGAGGGTATTAAAAATGCATACTTCATGTTAAATATTCTGAAGGCTCATGATTTCATATTCCCAACAATACTTTCTCAACTCTCCTATTCCAAGTATACGTTTTGACATCGTTGTAAGCGTTCTTTGAAATACGATTCCTAAGCATGCTATCGTCAAAAACCTCTTCTATTGCTGATATCCACTGACTCACTTTATCTTGTTCAACTAATATCGCATTGTGCCGGTGTTTAAGTACCTCAGTTAACACATCTAGATTTGAAGAAATTATTGGTCTCCCTGACGCCATATATTCAAACATTTTAAGCGGTGACATCCAACTTGAGGTATCCTGGCCACCCCCTGCAACTTCTAAGTTATTCTGATAAGGCATCAATAATATAGAACATTCTTTCAAATAGTAAGATATGTCTTTATTAGGTATATACTCGTGTATTGATACGTTATTTATATTATTTTTTAATAAATAGTTTGAGTATGTAAGCATTTCTTCTAATGATGCACCAACAAGAATAAATTGACGTTCGTTAAGGTGTCTTGCAATCTCGAGAACAAGATTTACACCTCTTCCCTTATAAAAACTTCCAAAATACCCAATAACTTTTTGATTGTTTTTATATGTGAAGATATTGTTTTCTGGCGTAGATACATTTGAATACTTATGTAAGTCAACTCCATCGTGTGCTATAACAACATTATTTATATCAACGGATGGATATCGATCGATTATTAAGTGTTTTAACGCTTTTGATATCACAACTATTTTTAATAAACTCTGATTTTTAAAAATAAGAGGATATAGTAGTTTATCTCTCCAACCTCCCGCTACAGAATGCACTTCATAAATAGTAGGTATGTTAAATAGCTGCGCTAATAGTGCCCCAAAAGTATCTCTCGCATATATTAGATTTGGTTGAATTTTCAAAATATATCTTATGCAGTTAACTCCGTAAATAATCCAGCCAAAGGGAATATTTGGAAAAAACACGCGAATAATTTTAAATATCCGTGTAACGCCATACTGATAATAAACATTGACTGGTAATTTTGATCTGTTTCTATTTCCGCGAGTAAGTAGTATTACCTGATTTCCCAATCTGCTCATCGCTGCAGACATTTTCATCACGTGGACAGAATTTGCACGTTGCGAGGGTATTCTAGAAAAACTTAAATATACTATTTTCAAAATAATTATTATTCATTTAGAGAGAAGATTTGATTTGATTTGATATTAACTTTTGAATTTCTGTGAACAGAACCAATATATATTGCAAAATAGAAAACAAGTAAGTAGTTACTTAATACTGCGGTGTAGAACAATCCAACGAAATAGACTACTACAAGGGCAGGAACATAGTTAATGTAAAAAGGAATATACTCCCCCTTTTTGCTCTTAGGTTGACTTGCTTTAACATAAAGTGAAATAAATGCATAAATTAAAATAATCACACCACAGAATCCTGTCTCGTAGAGATATGAGGGAAAAAGACTAGGAGTCCTAATAATTCCGAACTTTTGGAATGCGCTACTCCCAAATCCCAAGGTATACCCAATATATGATAGACTTCCTGGACCATGCCCAAATAATATTGTTGAAACATTTTTAGAAATACTGTCATAAGCAAATATTATTGCTCCAAGTCTACCATGAGAAGAACTACTATTGTCGGAATATTTTATAGTATAGTCTGTGAACTTTCTAAGATTAGAAAATTTTGCTGCGTAAGAATTGAAATCTTCTTCTGACTGGTATTTTTGAGCAACATATAATGTTAATATTATGATAGATAAGCCAATTACACCAACTCTTATGACTTCGTAAATTCTAAGCTGTTTTTTAGATGTAACTAATAGAACTAGAATCATTAGTATTAACAGAATGAATCCACCATATGCATATCCAGTTACTATTGGAATGGCAAAATATATAGATCTGAATACATCGCCAATGCTTTTACTATTTTGATATCTCTGAAACATAATACCAGATGCCAATACAGAATACACTGCCCCTATTCCTGTTCCATGATAACCAAACACTCCTCCAGTCATTTGTGGTGAAAGATTCAGTTGATCCATAAAGATAAATTGAAGAATTGAAAATGTGCTGTTTATTAGAGCAATATAATAAAAGGCTCGCATATAATATGAATATTCTTTATCAGAAAATTGATAAATGTAAATGATATATGCCAAAAATAGATACTGATACAACATTCTTGTTGATAATATTGAATATATAATTGATTGATAATTTAGCATGTTTGAGATAATGATAATAACAAATGCTATACTAAATATATTTACAGAAATAATCTCCTTAGCATACTTTTTAATTTTAAGCATTCGAAGAAATATGACATAGGTCAAAACATCAGCAATCCAAAATATCCTAGTTGCATAGCCAGATCCAGTAAGATCAAATACGTGTCTTTGGATAATAGCATGGGTAATAAATACGTTAATAAATGTTATCCAGAATATAAACTTGAATATTGTAGGTATAGATCTGGTCGACAATATGAATAGCCATAATGCTAAGAATAAACCAATTAATAGTGTCAATATTCACATCCTGGTTTTTCGACAATTAACTTAATTCCTCGCATTTGCGATTATACTAATTTTTGATTGCGTATAATGTTATACCCAATTCTCTTCCCGTAATAAAACAAGTAGAGATCCTTTCAAGAAAGTTTAATACTTTTACGACAACTTGTAACTTTCTAAGACCAGGGAGGTTAGAATATCTTAATGCTAAATCTGTTGAAAAGATTGAGTAGTTGTATGATTTCAAAGTTTTTTTAATTGAGTGATAGTCATAGATGTTAACATGTTCAATTGGATTAAAGTTTTTTGACAGTACGTTTACTCCAGCTAAAAGTCTTTGCACATTCTTCTCAATATATTTTTTTCTATAGTCTGTAACTTCTACCACCAAAATACCATCATCTTTCAATAAGTTATAGGAAGTTTTTAATATTTCGTCTACGTCTTGCACATGTTCAAGAACACTTTTTAGTATAAACACATCCACTTGTCCCATGGATTGAAGATCATCAAGACTATTAACCACCTTAATGCCACTCTCTCTCGCAAATTGTACCTTTTTAGTATCAGAATCATAACCTACTGTGCTGACCCCATATCCCCTTATTACGTGTGACAAATCTCCCCAACCAGATCCATAGTCGACTACCTTTAAATTTTCTAAACTGTGATATCCCTTAAATTTCAATATTCTAAGAATATTTTCCCAGATGTGTAATAGTCTAATTCTTTTATCAATACTAAATATTTTTTCATTGCTTTTATCGTGACTAATGACGTTCTGATACACCTCTGTTAATGTTTCATCTGTCCACTCATTCGCACAAAATACCATATTACAATCCATGCATTTTGAGTATGTCAATAAATTGAGTTGATTTTTTATTGCATCATTAAGTAACCCAAGTTTATATGTTGGGTTGATTTCTGCGAGTAATTCTGGAGTGAATTTCATAATTAATTGACTAGCATTGCTATTACAAACTGGGCAGGAGCGTTTTTTTATGACATCATTCATGAACGAATCCTATCCCTATATTTTTGTGAAATCGATATGGGCTTAAATCATCAGGTTTCATCATTATCTGGATTTGGCTTATTCCTAAACACCTGAACCATGTATCCCACAGATTACTTATATCCAGCACCCTCGGGTGTTTCACCCAACCTGTCGCATTCTCCGAATTGCCATAGACTACTTGACCAATCGTCTTCCTCATTACATAATGTGATTTACCCAAGTCAGCTGAAATAATATTTGGGAGGAGGAGTAAAATATCCATGATTCTTTTGGGGAAATATTTTGATTCTGCAAATCCACCATCTTCATTTTTGTTTCTGAACATATTGTTCAACGCATTTTTTAACACAATGCTTTCTGGGTTGAGGAGTAGCCTTTTTTTTATAAAAGCCAAAAGGATTATGGAGTCTGAGTCAAAACAGCTTTCACCTCCTGGTACAGGCGAAAATGATCCATCTTTGTTTTGTTGGGACAGTAGAACAGATAATATTTTCTCTGTATTTATTAACGGTTTATTCCAATAGTCATAAATAATAACTTGATGAAAACCATTCTGTGATGTGTTAAAATACCTATCCTTGTGATTCGTTCCCCACAACCCTGTTTCAGGATTTTGATGAGTATTGTGAAATTCAAACCAAGTGTTTATTTGACTTAATAATTGCTTGGATTTTGTTCTTTCATATTCATAGGTCAGAAATATTGCCATAAACATCGCTTTATTACCTGCACCACTTTTACCCTTAGGAACACCAATATCATGAAGATATTGAGACACTTGCTCATTTGTTGACCATTTAGTATAAACAAATGATAACGAATATTTTGGTGTGGTATTCAGGATTCTTAGTGCACTTATGCAAAAAGCCGTTAGTTGATGTGTGTTTCTTTCAATATCTTTGTGAAAACATTCTATTGGCTCAAAATAGCCAGTTGTTTCATCCTGGAACCCTTGAATGTATTCAACCCAAATGTTTTTCTGGATACTAGTAAACTCATCCGTTTCTTTAAAAAGATCATAAATAAATAGGGCGAAACATGAAGTGAAAATTGAATCGTCCGAATTTCTGTCAAATTTATATCGACAAACTGAACCTGGGATTTTCATAGTATCGAGCCAATGAAGGACTTCACGCCTCAATGATTTTAGTTGTCTATCCATATAATTTCCTCAGTATTATTATACTGCTACTCTTTTTTGAAAAATCCTTTTTGCATAACCACTTAAATAATTGATTTCATATGCAGTTGCAAGTACGATAACGACTCCCATTACAATAGTTTTTGATGTAAATGTAATTAAATAGTCGTGATAGATCATAAAATATATAATTGAGATAATAGATAACGCAACCGCATATAGAGTCAGATTAATTTGGGTTCTATAGTTAAGATAGACCTCACTAATATACAATTCAATTATGAAAAAGGTCACACCACTGATAATAGTCGCTAAAATTGCGCCTGTAATACCATAGATCGGTATCAATATTATGTTGGCAGTTATGTTCACTATGCCACAAACTACCGAACGTATCGTGAAGTAATATGTTTTCCCTGATAGAAGGATATTATTGCCATACATGAGAGCGTAGCTAGTAATTAGAATATTAATAGCATAAAAGGGAGCATACTTAGCGCATATCCAGAATTCTGGATTAACATGAATTATTCTAAATATATCTACAAGGAACAACATTGAAAACGTGATTGACAAAGAAATTAGCAGTAACCAATATGACATTAATTCTCGCGCAGTATAATCCTTATTGTTTTCTGTCATTGCTCTTAAATATGTTGGAGAATAGGCATTTGAAAATGCCTTATTCAAACCTGATGCTGCTTTATGGACAAATTGACTTTTAGTAAATATTCCAATATCACTTATTGGCATGAATAGTTGCAAAATGTACTTATCTATATTTAATTGCACAGTCTGGAATAGACTTTTGGGCATGGCAGGTACACCAATCGCCAAGAGATCCTTCAGAACTCTCTTGTCAAATTGAAGTGTAAAATCATGCCTAAAGTGAATAGCTGACATCAGTTGAAATACAATTGCCCCAATTAACTCACCGTAGAACAACGAGATTATCCCACTATTAAATAGTATAAGTAAAGATAAAGAAACAATAATATTTGAAAAATACTTCAAAAGCACTAAAGATGAATACCTTTTAGAGGATTTCTGTAAAACATAAATAGCAAAGAATATTTCGTTTGGATAATTTATTAAAAAGATAAATAGCTGAATTGTGAATAGTTTATTATATAATTCATTCCAAGAGCCAAACATATTTGGGAATATGTAATCCATGAAGAACATAAAGGTCATAAATAAAATAAATTTTGGAATAAAGGTGATTATAAATAAGCTAGAAAGATAGATATCCCTCTCCCGCCTATTGGGGAAGGTATAATATTTCGCTCTTATCACCCAATTCAAACCAAAGTTGGATAATATTTCTAACACAAGTATTGCCAGGAAAACGATTGCACGAATTCCATAATCACCAGGTGTTAAATAGGCAGTGAATATTGGTAACAATAATACATTCAGAATGGCAGGCACCCAAACTGATGTGTTATAAACTAAAAAATTTTTAAAGTCAACTTTGCTTGATTTGTTTCCCAATTAAGCAATACTTTCAATAAATGAGCAATACATTTGGAGTACATTTTTTCCATGGGGTTCAATCATAACTTTACAATATTTGTCTCGATCCTCGACAGAGTATGTTCGTGAATTGCGATTTTCAAAGGCATTCAGAATAAAGGCACGCAAATCATCCCTGCAATGAACTTCCCATGAGTGAAAATAATTTTCAGAAAGTAATTTATTTGAATGGGTATTTTTTAAATATAAAATTGGCTTATCCTTTTTGAGACAATCGAAAATTACGCTTGTCATAGTAAAAAGAACAATGTCAGCCCACTCTATGAGCAAAGGCGAATGAAATTCATTATCAACTATAGTCACGTTTGATTCGAAAGTATTATTAAACCTCATCCCTCTTGTATGGGGTTTAACAATCAACTGGAGATTTGGAAAATTGCTCAAATACTCAATCGTACGTTCAATTTCATCAGGATGTCCATTGTATTTATATTTCGTTAGCATGAGTACAACTTTTAATGTCTCCTTAGGATATATCGGCAGCCTCTTAGCTGGTATTATACCCTCCATTTTCTCAATCCATTCATCAGAAAATCGCGAAGATCCAATTACTTTTACCTGATCTTTTTCAACCAAACCTGAGCGGATATATCTGTTAGCTATAATATCATTTTCATAAACAACGTAATTATAAATATTTGGGGTCTGAATTGTTGATGTATTAGGTAAAATTTCCATGCTGTCGGTCCATATCATATCATTAGCCAGCGTATTGTGACCGTGCGGAACAGCAACAGTAGTAATACTTTTTAGCTTGGCATAATCACATAACTTCCTGTAAAAGGAGTTTTCTGCTTGATCAAATACGATAACAGTAGGTTTGTGATTAAAAATGGAATTTAATAATTCACCAGGAAGAATATGATCAATTTTAGAATTAAATGATCGTTTCATGGGAAGAACAAATAGTCTATTCAGAAAAAGTCTGATGAGATTAAATCTTTTCATTTTATCGATATACTGAATTATTCGAAAATATAGATTTACTGGAATTACTTGTGGAGATAAGTGGTCGAATATATGCGTTATAGGGATATCCATATTTTTTAGAAACTTCACCCTGTAATCAGAAGAATAATCATTTATTACATTATATATCAGTACATTAACAGGAATATCCGGGTGCTCTAAATTCATTTTGTAAACAATCGGAGTGATATGATCGATATCATTGTATGCTCTAATAATAAATAATATCCCATTTTTCATATTCTTGATTGCCTTAATTTTTTAACATGCATGTTTGCTCAGGAATCTTGTGAAATAGATGTGACTAATGAATTAGATTTCTCAGGCTGAGTATTCGGCTTTTCCAACCAAAAGATCACAGATCATAAGTAGCCATATTTGATGTGTATTTTCTATGATGTTGTATGCTTTGCTATCCAACCAAAAGTTCACATCACCCAATTGTTTCAGGGGATTTCCTTCACTAAAACCGGTGAGCGTAACAACTTTAAGCCCAATTTTCTTGGCCGCTTGCGCGGCATTAATCATATTGACCGACTTACCACTTGAGCTAATAAATATGGCCAGATCGCCATGATCAGCGTAGACATCAAGAGCCCTGGCGACCCACTGCTCAAATCCATAATCGTTTGTGAAGCAGGTGATGAGATCAGCCTCATTAAAGTTGATTGTTCTGACATTTCCTTGTTTTGTAAAATCAACTGAAACATGGCTGGCCATAGCTGCACTTCCACCATTACCAGCGATGATGACCTTATTTCCTCTCTCATGTACTTCCAGTAATTCCTTTTTTACCTGAATTAGTAAATCAGAAACATCGTTTTCCAACAAAGCTGCTTTATATCTAGCCAAAAAATCCTGAATCAGTTCTTTATCGTTCATTCTTCAGTTTATCCCATTATTAATTTGTATAAATATTATCAATTACCTTCATCAGCCTCAACGCATCTTCTGAGTTACCTGATTTAATTTTTGAGTTGCTTATAATTGAGTCAAAGTACTCGGACATTTCGAGCTCCCAAGAAGAATCGTTGTGGTAAGTAATATGTTCCTCATCCGCCCAAGTAGCTGCAGGGGCAGTACTTCTATTCTTTGCGATAGAAAGGATCTCATCACCATAGGAATTGGAGCTAGTTTTTAAACCATTCAACACCATATATCCCTTTTCCAAAAATACCTCTAGCGAAAATAGATGCCTCCATTGAGTCATAGTTGAATGAAGTGAGGCAGTCAAGCCAGTTTCCGTATTTTCCAGTGTGGCGAAGACATTGTCTTCAACTTCCAATTTCCAAAACAGATTCGAAACAGATGCTGATATTTTATCAAAACTACCACCAAAAAATAAAAAAAGGTCCAACATATGGATCCCTTGATCAATTAGAATGCCACCACCGGCAAGCTCCTTTTTCGCCCGCCAATTATTATAATAGCTTTGATCAACACTCTTGCCATAACGGCCACGCATCCAAAGGATTTTCCCGAACTCGTTATTATCGAAAAGTTGCTTCATATGGCGGATGCTTTCATGGTGGCGGTGATTAAAACCGTACATGAGTAGTTTACCAGATTTTTGCTCTACCGCTTGTATTTCTAGCACATCCTTGGCGGTGAATGCAGGCGGTTTTTCACAAAAAACATGTTTTCCTGCTTCCAGACTCAAGATGGTATACTTTTTATTTAAAAAGTTCGGTGTGCAAATAAAGACCACATCAATATGAGGATTGGTGATAATATCTTCAGCCGAATTGGCAATTTTACAGATTGATTCAAATAGAGTCGGATCATAAAGCATCTCAATAGCCACATTATCCATCCCATCAATCACCTCATGACGGATTTTACCCATTTTCCCATAACCGATGATACCTACTTTAAGCATGATTTACCTCGCTTATAAGATCATCCAATCCAACTCTACAACCATGAAGAAAGCCACTACAAGTACTTGCAATATGGGGAGTCATGTAGAACGAATGAGGATGGAACTCCTTTAGTATACCTTCATAGGGCTCTTGCCAATACACATCAAAGGCGGCTTTAATCCTCCCCGATTGTATTTCCTGGTATAGCGCGGCTTCATCCACAATTGCTCCCCTGGCAGTATTTACCAGAATTGATTTATCTTTCATCATACCTATCTTTTCGGCATCCATGAATGCAGTATTTTCATCGTTTTTGGGAATATGTAAAGTCACACAATCTGCATGACATAATTTTTCTGATAATTCACTCAAGTCATTTTCTATAACATCAAATGTGTCTATTTTCATGAAGGGTTTCATGTAATCAACAACTCGCCTGCCAATATTCCCTGTTCCAATTACTAATAATTTTCTTTGGGCTAACTGGGGTCGATCATGTTTTACCCAGGGATGAACGGTACCTGCTTCTTCATACATCATCTTAAATATAAGACTACAGGTAAATGCCGCAGTTTCTGAAAAAATGATATCTATAGTTTCCGGGGATGGGAATCGGACGAGAATCCCTTTTTCTGAAGCTACAACTTCCGGAACGTTATCCCTCCCAATTCCTGCTCTGAAGATGCCTTTCAGCTTGGGATACTCTTCAATCCTTATCGGTTTGCTCCCCATAAGAACAATATCAGCCAGTGCTTTATCTTTTGTGAAATACAAGCCCTCATCGTAACCGACAAGAGTTGATGTGTTTGTGAATATTTTCATTTATATCTCATTTTTAATATATTCTTCCAACCAACTATGTAATGTTGAATCATTTTTTACGGGAGCTTTAAACACATCACCATAACCTTTACATAGAATGAGGCGTAATTCTTTCCCGACGTTTTTTTTGTCTTTTGCCAATGCCCGACTAAATTTTTCAACATCTATATGTTTAATATTGTGCCCAACCCAGATCTGTTGTAACAGTTCTCGTATCTCTAGCCGTACAGTCTTATCTAACAATCCCATTTTTACTGAAATGAAATTCGCCATATCCATACCAATACTAACAGCGATCCCATGAGGAATGGTATACTTGGTCAAAGATTCAATTGCATGACCAAATGAATGTCCATAATTAAACACTTGACGCTCATTTGTATCATACTCGTCAATTTCTATGTAGCCCTTTTTGATTTGAAGACTTTTTGCAATCGTATTTGCCAGCACATGCTTGTCTTCCATGCCAACGGCATAATCATTTTTGTATTTTTTAAACTCAATCTCACCGGCAATTACAAAATAATGACTCATCTCACCAAAGCCTGATTGACGATCACCGAGTGGAAGACTTTCGAGAACATCCATATCAATGAATATTTGATGGGGAGGATAAAAACCACCCAATTGATTCTTATATTCACCAAAATTAATGGATGTTTTACTTCCTATACAACTATCAGCCTGTGCCAATAAGGTGGTTGGGAAAAACAACCACTTGACTCCCCGATACATGGCAGATGCCGTAAAAGCGGTGATGTCTTGAGTAATCCCACCCCCAATGCCAATAAGTCTGTGATTCTTTCTAAAGCCACAATCAATAAGCTTATTGATAACGGGTTTTAATCCCTCATAACTTTTATTACTCTCCAGAGCATCAATCAAAATAACTGAATTACTATTTAAATTTTGTTGTATTTTTGGGTAAGTAGAAGCTACCACGCTGTCGATTAATATGACGTCCCCATCCATAATAATTGAAGCTAATGTATTTGGGATTCCTTCGATAAACTTGACTTCATAATCGTGGATGTTCGATTTTATTTTAAAATCATGCACTGGTAAAGCCCCCATCAATAATAATATTTTGACCGGTAATATAGGTGTTCAGGTCACTGGATAAGAATAATACAGTCCTGGCAATTTCATCCGGGAGTGCCAGTTTCTTTAAGGGGATATCTTGTAGAATATCTTTGATACCTTCATCGCCAAGAATTTTTCTAGTTAATTCTGTATCAACAAATCCGGGGGAAACAGCATTTACCAATATATTGTACGTACCGAGATCAAGAGCGATCGCTTTAGTAAATCCAAGTAGGCCCCATTTTGTGGTTGAATATGCTGCTCGTTTAATTTTCGATACAACGCCAAAAATTGATGATATGTTCACAATTCTCCCATATCCAGAGTGCTTCATGATGCTCGAAATAGCTTTCGTTATGAGAAAGGGTCCTCGAAGATTAACTGTATTAATCCAGTCCCAATCCTCAATGCTTATCTCATCAACAGGGCTGATCTTGTTTACCCCGGCACAGTTTACTAAGATATCAACTTTTCCTAGGCTCTCTATGGAGTCTAAAAAAGATTCAACTGAAGGTGTTGATGTAAAATCAAGATGCATGTAAGATATGCCAGACGATTTTGCTTCACGGTTTAACTCGTCTAAAAGTAATTTATTGGTCCCGGTTGCAATAACCTGTGCATTATTAAGTTCAAACATTTTCGCTATTGCAGCACCTATACCTCTAGTGCCTCCTGTGACAATAACAATTCGATCTTTAAAATCTATATTCATACTTTATCACATGCTATGACAGTGCATGGAGCTCCATCAGCTTCTTTTATGAGTAAGGGAGCTACAATCACTTTCATCCCAGACTGATATGGTTCTAGATTCATATCCTCAATAAGCAATATGGGATCGCCCATATCAGGGTCCAAAAATGATTTATGAGCCCATCGACCCTCAGATCGGTTACAATAGCCCGAAATTGAAATTAAATCCATGCCCACACATCGCAGTCGGGGATAAGATTTTCTAAAATACTCAGCTAGATTATGCGATAATCCGGGAGGGGTCAAATTAAACCTCTCTGTTCCCCGATAGACACCGTAGCCGGTCTTAATCAGTAAAAGTTCAGCTTGTTTATTGGTTGGTGCAGGAAAAACACTAGAATTGATGATATCGCAATCTTTCACTAGCCCAGAAACATCAATTAGTTCAACAACATCAAATATCCAGAAATCAGGAGAGTAATCACTCAGGGTTTTGCCTTTAATATTAAAGTGGGAAGGAAAATCAATATGCGTTCCTGAATGATTGGATAGATTCAAACTCAAAGTGTTGCAACTATCACCCTTACTAATCTCATTTACAGGTTGGATACTTATCCCTGCTTCCCCTCCATACAAGGGTGTATTTTCGCAGAGAGGATACGATAAGTATCTGACATTACTCATATTAATTCCTCTACCACTTCATCAATCATCATCATAGCTCCATAATTGATGCCAACCCTTTTTTCAATTGTTGAATCATTTGGCATTGCCAACAGTTTGATGCCTAAATATCCAAGCGTAGAAAAATCACATACACTCAAAACATTATTAATCTCACTAAGTGACATTAGGCTTTCTGATTCTCCAAACTGATTCTTCTGGTGCGGTGCAGGTGGCATATGTAGATCTGACCATCTACCATATAAATTAGCATCATTATTAGTGGTCCCAGAGAACATAAGACCGTGTAAAAGGTTATGTTGATTTGCCAGCTCTATATGTCTCTTAGCACCATTGACATCTTGTAATTCAATAGCAGATCTCCCCCAATTAATAATCAACCCTATATCTGCATCATGTTTTTCATTAACGATGTTTATTACTTCTATTTCTTCTTCGAGTTTCAGAAATCCTTTTTGAGGTTTATTATTTTGAGGTGTCCAGGCATCACAATGTTCAACTGTAATTTTTGTTTCCCCCCACTCCCAATCAAGAATTTCATTCAAAGAGTTCTCAAAACTATCAGCGCTAGCATATTGATTATGCGCCAAATTCCTTGGGGATGATGACAGATGAATTGCATGCAAACTATTCTCACCATTTTTGGCTTTTAATTTTTGAATACTTTGCAATGCAATTTCATAGAAGCCAATCGCTGCTTTTCGTGAGTTTTCATCGCTAGACGCTAAACCGAAATGAATGTCATTGGCCAGGTTTGCCATCGTACCAGGAAGACATGTAAGTACATTTTCCCACGTGGGATCTAAATTATTCAAAAGCCATTGGTCATCAAAAGGATGTAAACTTTTTCCCCAAAATGGTAATTCAAGGCCGCGAATAGATTGTAGTCGTTTTATTGCATCGAAGTATTCTAGTTCAGATGATTCATTCCAAGAAAATAAATTGGGGGAAGTGGCATACGCTCCAACAATATAATTCCCCTGATAGGTCTGTTTATCCATTTAAAATTAGCCCACCAGAAACATCGATCCCCGATCCAGTTATATACCGGTTTTCGGCAGCCAATAAAAACTCAATCGCCCGAGCAGTATCTGTGGAAGTAGCCAATTTCTTCAGCGGTAGACTTTCTTCGATTGCCCTAATTTGAACATCATCGAGATGGTTCCTTAGCATGGGAGACATAGTCATACTTGGGAATATAGAATTTATCAACACACCCTCATGACTCCATTCCATAGCCAACTGCCTCACAATCCCACTCAGTGCCGCTTTACTTGCTGTATACTCAAATCCAGAATATTTGCTATAACTTTTCCCTGCAATCGAATTGACAACAACCACACGGCCCTTCGTTATTTTTAAACTCTTGTGAAACTTTTTCAGCACTCGAAGTAATCCAGTAACATTTGTGTCAATGATGTTTTGCCATATCTGCTCATCAAATTGTTCTATGGGTTTTATTTTTGTGGAGATGCCTACAGTATAAACAAGTGCATGCACGTCCCCATATTTATCTATGATATCATTGTATAATGAGTTTACAGCAGAATTAGATCTGATGTCGGTTTCAATAGAATAAATCTCCTCAGAAATAATTCTTTCAAGACCGCAAACGATCACTCTCCATTTGTCACCGTTTGACAAATAGTTCGCAGTTTCAAGACCAATGCCCGAAGATCCACCAACAATTAAAACCGTTTTTTTCATCTCAAGACCCTGGATAAACATGTTCAACATCTGCTCGACTTACAGCTAATCGGATCGCAATTTTTGTTCCTATAGCGGTTATTTTGTGCAGGCGATTTTTCTCGATAAATACAAAATCACCCTTAGTCACCACAATTCTTTTCCCCTCAACCATCCATTCCCATTCTCCCTCCAAAATGTACCACCATTCATTCCAATGCGGATGATAGTGTAGACGATTGCCCTCTCCAGGCATTTGACCAATCAAGGTAGCAGAATTATTTTCAGTATTTACTAACCGATGACACCATGATGATGCATCATTATACTTGTTCAACAGTTTTGGGATATTTGATAGAGGATTGTTTTCCTCCTCAAAATTACTAACAAGCACCCCATCTTTTTTTAGTATTTCTGGGACATCGACTTCAATATCATCCTTAGCCTCACCATAATACTCAGGATCTGAGAAGGTTGCTTTCAGTCGCATATTCATCGCTACTTCAGCTAGTCTAAAATCATCTTCATTATCTATATCGATTGTAGTCAAACCTGAAACGGGGAAATATCCTGTACTACCAGCACCTCCATGGTAGGCAAAACCTAGTTCTTGCATATTATGCTTGAAAGTCGAATACTTCCATCCCATAAGGACTGTTGCGTATGTTTCAACAGGTATCATTTTTTGTGAAGATATGTGAGGTTCAGTCGGGCTAAAATTAATTGGTTTATTTTTGAATATCCCTGCAATCTGGTGACTAACAGTTGAAACCAGTGTATCATATGACTTTTCAACCATATGACCTACAAAATCAGTAATTTCAGATATCGTTAATAATGGTGAAGTTGGTAATATTTGTATGAGAATATCACCCGAAATATGATCCATGAAGTCATTTGCAAAGTCATCATTGTTGGTTTCATCAGTTGCGAACTTTGGAGGTCTCTTATAAAATTGTGCGCCATATTTTTTTGCAATCCCAGAGAATATTTCTGCTTCTGAATTCACATATACTTTATCAAATACACCAGAGTTAACTGCTGCTTCAATAACAAAGCTAATGAGAGGTCTGCCACCTAAAAGCCGTAAGTTTTTCCTAGGCACTCTTTTACTCCCTAATCGTGCAGGGATCATAGCAACAATTTTCATTTTTCCCCAACTTTCCTAGTCAATAGAAACAATTCTGGATTTATCCATTTTATTTGTACACCCCTTGCTACTAAATCATTATGCTTAAACGATTTTAAAATTGCTTTTACTGCCTGCCAATTAAAACCCTTGATTTTATTTCTCAAAAGCGGATTTTTTTGTTTGAGCTTCAGACGATACATAATTTCTCGAACAAAATATCTTAGGTTTGAAATAATCATGAATTCTAATGGTGAAAATAACTCTTTACGCACTCTATTCTCTTGCAATATTCCTAGTGTTCTTCTAACAATATTTTTTGTAGTATTTTCATAAAAGGCAAAATAGTCGTCTAAGTATTGGCTATAATTTGAATTTTCTTCAACATCTTCTTTTGAGATGTATTCCAACAATTCTAGTTTATGATTAAACACTTTTGATACTTTGATTGGAAGCCAAGGAATTAGCTGCTCATCATAGTCAATTCCATAAGAAATAGGGTTCTTGTCAAGCATTGCAGCCTCAATAGCGGTAGTACAGCTATGATGAATCATCCTTTTACATCCCATTATCCATGGAATAACGGATTTATCATATATCACTGACACCCTGTTGCAATTTAGAAAAGCATTTTTGTATGTGTCAATATCTTCCTCAGGATGTGGTCGAAACACAATATTCAGCTCCATATTTAAGTCTAGATATTTAACTAATTCAATAAAATGAGCAATTTGTTTTTCTTCGTACACAATCAAGTTTTTTATATTTTCAATTCTATCTTGATAATTTGAAATGACAAATTTTTTCCCTAAGATGTTATTGCCCAACCCGAACGAAGAGTTTATGAGAATGTAATCCGAATAGATTTTTTTTATTTGTAAAACTTCAGCATTCCATACTTTCCTATTTTCATATTTTAGTAATTCAAATTTTGGGTGTCCAAAAGCGAATACGTTTCTAGAATTGAAACTCTCTCTGTTCTTTTTCAAGAACTGATATTGGAATTTTCCCCATAGGAATATTAGATCATAGGTTCCAAATATAGTGTTTGGGAATCTGTGGTTTAATGAGTTATTGTTTTTTAAGTCTACGCCATTTTCCTCATCAAGACTGACAATTAAACCATGCTTCTTGTTGATACGAGTAAACAGTTGTTCAGATACACCTTTGTGGTATCCCTTATCGAAGTAAATTGGGGTAGGAACTGAATGGACAAGTCTTGCTATTTGTTGCTTTGTTCCAATATAACACTGTTCACCTTGCTCAACAAATTTGCAAGCAAGAAATATTTTTGCAGACTGTTCCCTGTTGCCAATTTCTATTGGGAAAAGCAAAGTCATAAAGTTATACTCCAAAATTGCAATTCTATTATGCGCATTACAAGCTCCATCCATCATCCACAATAATATTCTGCCCATTTATAAATCTTGACTCATGTGATATTAAGAATTTAACCGCACCCAACACATCTTCGGCATCCAACATACCCTTATTGAGGCATGAGGCCTTATAAGATTTCAGAAAACTTGATGGCTGACCTGCTAGTATCCCGCCTGGACTAACACAATTAACCCTAATATTTTTTCCCTTTAAATATTTTGCAAAATACCGTGTCATTGCAATTATTGCTGATTTTGCTGCCGAATATTCAATAGGGCTGGTCATATCTGTATCATTATAGTGAGAAAATTTCGGTGCCGCAATACCCTGTATTGAGGCAACATTAATTATATTTCCAACACCCTGCTCCATGAAATATTGTATGAATTTCTGCATCACATTAAAATATCCACCAAGATGGATTGTGATGTTTTGATTAAAATCCTCCAACGAAATAGTAAGAGCCTCCTTTCCATAGTCTGCAGTTCTTGGGTAAGAGGTGTTGATTACACAATCTATGTGGCCCCTATCCGCGTGAACTCTTTGAATGGAATCTTGTAATGAGACAGAATCACTAATATTAGAATGAATAAAATTCGTCTGTCCCGGGTCAATCTTGGACCATGCATCTTTCTGAATAATATCAAACACATAAACTATACATGTGGTCGTTAAACTTCTCACAAAAACCTGACCCAAATGTCCAGCACCACCAATTATAACAATTGTTCTTTTTTTCATAAATTCCCTCAGCCCGTCAATCTGGCAAAAGTTGAGTGTTTTAGCTCCCCATCAAGCTTTTGTGAGACTTCAAACCCTAAATTTTTAATTTCTGTAAATACTAACTCCACATTATCCAAATAGTGCTCAATGATCTTAGAAGTGTAGGCAATTGTCGTAGCTGTCCCTGGAGCAGCTAAAAACCCTCTTTTTAACATCTCTTGGATAAAATATGTCATCAGTGCCAGGCCATTTTCATATTTAAACGAAAAGGATGGAACTGCGCTTAGTCCTGCTGTAACAATATTTACTCCCGTCTTATTGGCAATATTCTTCCAGCCAGATTTAATCTGTAAGCCATGCTGCACCAGATGGGATTGCACTGAATGCTTCTCCATCTTATCTAATGTTGCTAAAGCGGCCACGAATCCAATTCTTTCAGTCCACATGGTTGAACTGATAAATGTATCCTGGGCCGCATCCATAACCGCACGCTTCCCAATAACAGCTGATATGGGGTAACCATTCCCCATTGCTTTGGCAAAAATAGCTATATCTGGGTTTACACCCAGTGTCAGATGTATACCCCCAAGATTATTGTGAAAACCTGAACTGACTTCGTCAAAAATAAGAACAATATTATTTTTGCTCGCTTCGCTTCTTATGATATCAAGAAAATCATTTTCTGGAGCGATACCTCTTTGGGGCTCCATGATGATAGCACCTAAACTTTCACCATGATCAGCAATTATTTTCTTAAAGGACTCAATATCGTTATAATGAAAAGGGTGCATTGTTCCGGAGAGTTGATTGGGAACTCCTTTGGTATCTAATCCTGGCAATAACTGAGAATCAAGATTGCTTCCCTGTGATAAATTTGCAGAAAGATACCAGTCATGCCACCCATGGTAGCCACAAAAAGCAATGCCTTCTTTTCCTGAAGCGGCCCTTGCTATTCTCACAGCAATGGCACACGCTTCACCCCCAGTTTTTGAGTATCTTACCATTTCAGCCCATGGATGAAGTTCTATCAGCTTCTCTGCTAGCTGGACTTCTTCAAATGAGTTTAAAGTACCCATTGATCCCATATCAATAGCTGATTTAACAGCGGTGTCAACATCAGGATCTGCATAGCCAAGAACACAGGCCGTGACACCCATCCAGGCAAAATCATAGTACTTATTGTCATCCATATCCCAAATTTCACAACCTTTGGCCTGTTTATAGTAAGCTGGCCATAAACCTGGTAAGAATAATTCTGCCCGCTTTGAAAGGAGTTGATTACCACCTGGTATAATTGTTTTAGCTTTTTCCCAAAGCTCTTGCCCAGATCCCATTATGATATCCCTTCTGAATTCTGAAACTGATCAATATTGTTAATCACAGCTTCGGCAATAATCATATCAAACAATTCATCTATTTCGATGGATTTCCATCTCGGTACGATATAAGGCATTGTTTTATTAGAGTAAAATGACAGTGTATCTAGAAGATGATTTGTTTCTGAAATATAAATCGTACCTTCAAAATAGTATAGGTCAGTGATATCCTGACGGCGTAACACGCCAAATTTTTCAGATTGATATGGCTCTAACAAACCAGCTTGATTAATGCTGGCACTAAAAGCCGGATGCCCTGATTCAGACTTACACACACCCACAATCGCTCGAGCTGATTCTCGATTCTCATCAAGCATTCTCAAAGCTTGATCGATGTCAGTTTTGCTTCTCAGCGGAGAGGTCGGCTCCAGGAGAGCAATGTAGTCGTACGTTTGACCCTGTTCGTTCAAAGTTTTCACTGCATGGGTAACCACATCCATGGAGGATGTCTGGTCTCTGGCAAATTCCGCCGGTCTAATAAATGGTACATCTCCTCCATATTGCTTGGATATCTCAGCGATCTCATGATCATCAGTACTAACAACGCAACGATCAATATGCTTTGATGCATCAGCTGCCTCAATAGACCAGGCAATGAGCGGTTTTCCAGCCAAATCCAAAACATTCTTGCCGGGTAATCCTTTACTACCACCTCGGGCAGGAATAATTGCCAGGACTGTACGTCCATTGATCATAGTTGTCCCACAGCCTTTTTGTATTCGGCCCATTGACCAATATCAATCCAGGCATCTTCATCAATTGGGAAAACGCCGATTTTAAGACCCTGATCTTTAGCATTTTTTATTAAATGTGTCATATGATAAAACTGATTATCCGGTATCAGGCGAAGTACTTCTGGTTTCAATACATAAAGCCCGGTATTCACTAAGAAGTCAAATGTGGGTTTTTCCGTTATGTGGGATAAATGTCCTTCATCATTCAACTCGCAAGTACCATAAGGGATTGTAAACTCCTTGGCGGAAGCAACCAATGTGATATCGTTATTTTCTTTCTCGTGAAATTGGTGCAGTTTAAGAAAATCTGCTTTGATGATTGTATCACAATTGGTGACAAAAAATGACTGGGAGAACTTGCCTTTTAGAAATTTCAAGGCCCCGGCAGTCCCTAGCGGTTCAGTTTCATCAAGAAACGAAACATTATATTCTGGATCTAATTCTTCAAAGAAGGCTTTTAAAATCCTCCCTTTGTAATTCACAGTCAAATAAAACTCATTACACTCCAAATCCACAAATCGATTGATAATGTGTTCAATTATCGGTTTATCATGTATAGGAATTAGAGGCTTGGGTAGCACTGTGGTAAAGGGTTCCATCCTTGTTCCCTTACCGCCAGCCATAATTACAACTGGAATATCACTGAGTGATTCCTTAGTATTGTCTCCATTTTGACCTAAACGTGACCAGGTAATAAAGTTCTGCACGTGATTGTTTGTGTCAACAATCGGGATGAGATCAAGCTTTTGATCCCTCAACAAATTGATCGCCTCATCCTTAGTATAGGTTCCCCCATTCAAAACTGTTGGGGAACTGTTATAACAATTTTCGATGCTTTCAGAAAACCCTTTACCCGCCAAAATAGCTCTTCGGATATCTCCATCAGTTAAAGTGCCCAAAAGCTTCATATCCCCATCAGTAACCAATAGGCATTTCTCAGCTGTGCTGTCCAATGCTTTCATCGCTTGCCTAATTGTTAACTCAGTAGTGATTGATATATTTTTCATAAGTCATGGAATTCTTTTTTTTGAGTCGTAGGTATCGTAAACGTCTTTAAGGAATTAAAAATCTTTTCAGATGCCTGACCTTTGCCATATGGATTCGTCACCTTCACCAATGAATTTGTGAATTCAATGCTGTATAGCCTGTTGATGGCCTCTGAAATATCTTTCTCTGTTGGCTCACAATCAATTACGCTGTGAGCTTTTATCCTACCATCTTGCCGATCACCTATGTTAATTGTGGCAATTTTAAAGGTCGGTACCTCTGTTAGACCACTGGATGAATTCCCAACTACGGCATCGACATATTGTAGCGTTGAAAGATATTTTATCTGACCTAGAGATGTGAAAAGAATTGATCGATTCTGATGTGTTTGAACATAATCTTCTAGCATTTTAATAATTACTCGCCCATCCGAATCAGCATTTGGCATAGTAAAAATGAGATAAATATCCTCAAAAGCATTCAGAGCATCTAGCATATTTTGAACGTGATATTTTGAAGTATTATTCTCCAGGGTTACTGGATGATAGGTTATTAACAAATTCTTTTTGCCGAATTTCAATCCTGTTTCAGCCATCAATTCCTGTTTGTCTAGAAGTTTAATCTTACTAATATTATCAACGCCTAGTCCGCCCACATTAAAAACGCGCTTTGGGTTTTCACCCAACTGAATAACTCTTTTCTCATAATCACCAGCGGCGACATAATGCCACCAGGACATTTTTGTAATTGAGTGACGGATGGCTTCATCATACGCCCCAGAGGTTGTTTCACCACCATGAATATGGGCAATCGGAATTTTAGCAAACAATGCGGCTGTCGCTGCTGATAGTATTTCAAAACGATCGCCAAGTAAAACAATAATATCAGGAGACAATTCATGGTAGGCATCGGCAAAACTAATAATACCCAATCCCACCGATTTTGAAATTGAAGTTGAGGTATCGGCCGATAATAGCGACTCGATCTTCCGATCAATTTTAAATCCATCCTGCTCAATTTCAGTATATGTTAATCCGAATTCAGGTGATAAATGCATCCCTGTAGCAATGACCTGTAGCTCAAGAGTTGGTTCATCTGAAATTTTCCTCATCAGCAGACTTAACAGACCATATTCTGCGCGGGTCCCTGTAACAAAACATATCTTTCTTATATTACTCATAGATTAATTCATCTCTTTCGTAATCGTGATCTGCTTTTTTTCCTATGATGCTATCCCATTTCATAGGTGAGATACCAGTTCCCGGGCGCTTCGTGGTGATGTTTGACTCGGAGAAAATATCACCTGACCGTATCGGGATGGCAGCGACTATCGATTTTCGAGCTACGGGGATATTTTTGACTTCACTGGGGCTTGGTTTTTTTAAGCCGCTTCCCAATGAGATTTCGACATTGCGAATTGCAGCTACCATGCTAGTAAGTTCATCTGGTGTGATACTGGCCTTGTGATCTGGTCCTGGTAATTCGTGATCAAGAGTAAAATGTTTTTCAATCACTTCAGCTCCTAACGCTACCGCTGCGATTGGTATTTCTATACCAGTGGTATGATCAGAATACCCAACACTTACTTTAAATTCATTTTTTATGGTTTGCATAGCCTGGAGATTTACATCGCTAAATGGAGTTGGATATTCCGTGTTGCAGTGAAGAATGGTAATATTCGCCCGATCTGCGCCAGCATTTTCCAGGACCTGTAATGCAGCCTCTATATCTTTGAGCGTAGACATGCCGCTGGACATGATGATTGGTTTACCAAAACTGCCAATGTATCTCAAATATGGTAAATTGGTTATTTCACCCGAAGGTACTTTGAACAATGGGATGTTCATTGAAACCAACAAATCAATGCTATCGTGATCAAATGGAGATGATAAAAATTTTATTCCCTTCACTTCGCAGTGATGGCTGAGAGTTTCATGAGCATCAAGATCGAGCTCGAGTTTTTTAATCATATCAAACTGACTTTGATTGAGATCAGTTGTTTTATTTTGATATTCTGCTTTTTTTGCCGTTTTTGTTGTGAGCGTTTCTGATTTGAAAGTTTGAAATTTCACATAATCGGCCCCAGACCCGGCTGCAACTTCAATGAGTTGTTTAGCCATATCTAATGACCCATTGTGATTTACACCGGCTTCAGCGATAATTAATGTGGGTTTCGATATCGTCATTATTTAACCATTTCTCCAGAGGGGATATCATGTTTTAAAACGACCCCGGCACCGACAATACAATTTGACCCAATCACAACCCCCTGCTTAATTATTGCACCACTTCCAATAAATGTCTTGGAGCCAATTGATACATTCCCATTAACAATGGCCCCCGTTGCCACATGACAATGGTCGCCAATGACAGAATCATGTTCAATCAAGGCACGATTATTAATTATAATATTCTTCCCAATCCTTGCATTTGCATTAATAATCACACCGTGCATGACAATAGTCCCAATGTCAATTTGGGCGTGGCTTGAAATATATGCTTTCGGTGATCTTATCTGTGGTAGAGTAAAAGCCATCGAAACTACATTATTAAAAATATTCTCTCGAATTTCTGGGTTTTTAATTTGCCCAACACAGATTAAAACATTCTCGTATTTTGAACGTAAACTCTCAAGTTCAGTGTCGACCCCTATGAATGGATATCCCAGACAATCCAATTCAGAAGAATACTCTTTATCAACTAAACCTGCGACTCTATATTTATTCTCAAGTTCAATCACATCAATGCAAGCTCGAGCGTGTCCTCCAGCTCCTATTAACAAGATATCAGACATCTAAAACCACACAGATATCATTAATCAATTCATTGGTAAGATTTACGGAAGACGGCAAACATAAACTATTTTCAACCAGCTCAATAGCGTTGTCAATTTTTACTGCTTGAAACTTTTTAAAAGGGACTTGGAGGTGGTTAAGACCCCATACAGGTCTGGTTTGAATGTTGTTTAAAGTCATCAACTCCATGATTGCTTCATACCCACCTTTTATTGTGGCTACATCCAACTGAAGCACATTCAACCAATGATTGTTCTCAGAATAATCTGGAGTTTCAGCCATTTTATATGCATTTCTTCCATTCAATCTTTTTACATATTGCTTATAGATAGTTCTTTTCTTTGCTAAAAAACCGGGCAACTGTTCCAACTGGGCCAATCCCAAAGCAGCCTGAATATTTGTAAGGCGAAAATTATACCCCACTTCATTGTGAAGATATCGAATAGGGTCATCTTTTGCCTGTGTAGATAAGTACCTGGCTTTTTCTGCAAGGTGAGTATCATCTGTCAAGATCATCCCTCCACCACCAGAAGTTATTATCTTGTTTCCGTTAAAAGATATGCACCCCATCTTCCCTATCGTACCCGTGTGCTTACCACTGAAGTCCCCTTTCAGATAACGTGTACCCATGCTTTCGCTGGCATCCTCAACGATGGCGATGTTTCGCTCATTACATATTTCAACCAGATCATCTAACCAAACAGCATTTCCCCAGATATGCACTGGTACAATTGCCCGTATCCTCTTGCCTGATTTTTTATTAAATGTATACCCACCATTAAATATTGTGCACTCTTTTATAAACGAAATTGTTTTATCTGAATCCATGTTATAAAATTCATCAGCATCTACAAATAGTGGCATGGCCCCATTATAAACAATTGAGTTTATGGGGGCAATGAATGTGAGTGTTGGAACAATTACTTCATCACCTGGCTCTACTCCGGCAAGACGAAGAGAGAGTTGGAGTGCGGCTGTCCCATTAACACAAGCTATGGCATGCTTAGCACCTGTGTATTCAGCCATTTTCTGCTCAAAAAGATCGACGTATTTACCTGCAGAAGATACCCATTCCGTATCCAGACATTCTTTGATGTATTTCCATTCATTCCCTCTCAGCGAAGGGACTGATAGTGCAATCTTAGACATTATACTGACCAGCCTTGAACATCATTTGATTTCTAGGGTGCTTCATCCATTCAATTACGGCAGAGAGACCCTCTCTGAGTGTAAATTTGGGTTTCCAGGGAGTATTTTTAAGCAGCTTTGCGTTGTTGCACATCAACCGCTCTACTTCACTTTTTCCAGGTCGAATCCTGGATTGGCTGGATGTCACTTCCACATCCTCACCCATCAGCTCAACAATTAATCTGACCAGATCTCCCATAGAGATTTCTTGATTCATCCCGATATTTGTTTGTTCTCCAACCAATCCGGTTGAGTTGTATATATCTAAAAATCCCTGACAGGTGTCGATTACAAAGGTCAAATCTCTGGTTGGGGTCAGGTTGCCTAACTCAATCACCTTATCCCCCCCCAAAATTTGAGAAATGATGGTGGGGATAATAGCTCTCGCCGATTGGCGGGGACCATATGTATTAAAGGGTCGAACAATTTTAACTGGCAGGTCAAATGAGCGGTGATAACTGATGGCCATTTGGTCTGCCCCAATTTTGGAGGCTGAATATGGTGATTGCCCCACAAGAGGGTGCTTTTCATCAATGGGAACGTATTGCGCTGTACCATAGGTTTCACTTGTTGAGGTAACCAGGACCTGTTCGATTCCTAAATTCCTGGATGCTTCAAGAACATTATAAGTACCTTCGATATTTGTTCTAATATAGGCCATAGGTGATATATACGAATAGGGTATACCAATGAGTGCCGCAAGATGAAAAACAGCCTGGCAGCCCTGCATCACCTTTGAAACTGAATCATAGTCCCGGATATCTCCAAGGATAATTTGAAAGTCATCTTTGAGTTTTGAATGCTCTAACCAGCCCCAATGGTTATTTGAGTTATAGCGATCAAAAGCAATGACTTCATACCCCTGTGATACCAGAGCCTCAGTCAAATGAGAGCCAATAAAACCAGTAGCCCCTGTGACTAATATTTTATTTTTCATGATATTTCCTGTACCATTTAACAAAGTTGGGAATTCCTTGAGATATTGATGTGGTGGGTTTATACCCAAGTTTCCTAGTTGAATACTCGATATCCGCAAAACTCTCTCTAACATCACCTGGTTGCATCGGCAAAAAATTAATTCTAGCCTTTTTATCAGCTTCATTTTCTACGACCTGAATCATATCCATCAATTTTTCGCTAATACTATTTCCAATGTTAAATATTTCACATGCATAATTCTTCTTTATTGCTGCCTTGATCCCTTCTATGATATCGTCTATATATGTAAAATCTCGTTTCATATCACCATTGTTAAAGACATTTATTGGTTTGCCTTCAAGAATGTTTTTAAGAAACATAAACATTGCCATATCTGGTCTACCCCAAGGCCCATAGACAGTAAAAAACCTTAATCCTGTCGTATGAAGACCATACAAGTGAGAATAAGAATTTGCAATAAGTTCGTTTGCCTTTTTAGTTGCAGCATAAAGCGAAACAGGGTTGTCGACCCGATCCTTTACATCGAATGGAATTTTAGTGTTCCCACCATACACGGATGAACTTGAAGCGTAAATTAACCCCTTCACATCATTGTGTCTGCAAAGTTCAATTATGTTGGTAAATCCTACAATATTTGAATTGATATACTCATATGGGTTTTCAATGCTATAGCGAACCCCAGCTTGAGCCGCAAGATTTACCACCATATTAGGTTGAAACTTTTTAAACGATTTTTCTAGTTCATTTTTTTCATAAATATCAATCTTATCAAATTTGAAACTTGGCTGTTCTTCAAGAATTTTGAGGCGGGCTTTTTTTAATGATTGATCGTAGTAATCATTCAGATTATCAATTCCAAGAACTTCAAAACCATCTGCCAGCAGAGATTTCGACAGATGAAATCCAATAAATCCCGCGGCTCCTGTTATTAATATTTTTTGATTCATAGTGATGTTATCTTTCTAAAGTTAATAATTTAGATTAGCGGTGGTTTTTCATAAGTCAATCATTTTTTTAATACTATATCAGTCCGAAAGTAATTGCAGCAGAAATGAATAACTAGGGACTGGAGATCAGTTTTTTTTTCCCTTGCTGTTGTCACCACCCCACAAGAGTAATACGTTTGATGCAAAGAAACGATCTACCAACAGTTCATACTCTTCCGTACTCAAAACTAAGGTTCTTACTTTCCGATTTATTAATTTTTCAACCTTTGATGTGGCCTTGTCCAAAAATCCTGTCTCTATGTTGCCAACAAAAATTACATCTATTAATCCTGAGTCTATCCCTTTGGCATAATCACCGGAGATAAAGGCTAGATGAACCGATTTAAGCTCCCGAAAAAATATTTTCAAAAGGTGATCAAACCCAACATATTTCTTTACTATATTTACAATATCTGAAAAAAGTGGATGCTCAGTATTCGCCGAATATTCTAGAGTTCTACCATCTGGCTCAACTGTTAACAACTTAGCTTTCGTCAACCTATTGAGTTCTATACGAATCGAATTGGTTGATTCGCCAAATTCATTTGATATTTCTCTTAGGTATGCCTGGGTACCAGGGTTTAGGAAAAACCTTAGCAATAGTTTGATTCTTGTTTTAGATGAAATTAACGATTCGAGCAATATTTCATACCTTTATTGTGCAACTATATTACTCGTAATTCATTGTGCTGCAAGGGAATACAAATGAGCCAATGCTTAAATTGATAAATCTCACTACGCCAGATAGAATTCTCTAAAATGAGTAGAGACAACCCTATTCTGGGATTTCTTTTTTACTCCCTTCACCTGAATCGTAGTAATAATTGTAATATGAGTAATAGTAAGAGTATTTTCCAGCTAGTGTTTCGGGATTTGCCCCATTCAAAATTACTCCGACAAGAGGAGACTTCACATTGGAGATAGTGTCTAACGCGCGGTCCACTGCTGCTCTGTCAGTTTGACCAGCTTTAACCACCATCACAAGAGCATCAATTTCTGAAGAAATCATGGATGAATCTGTAACAGCTACTATAGGTGGTGAATCAAACAGAACGAAATCCCACTCGTGCTCAAGGCAATCTACCAGCTCGCTCATGCGGTCTGAGCCCAACAGCTCAGACGGATTTGGGGGCAGCCCACCAGCTGTAACAATTGATAATGTATCAACTTTTGTAGGACGAATAATTGAGTTTATGTTATCTACATCACCTATTAGATATTCTGCCAACCCTGGTCCTCGAGGTTGATCAAAAACGTTATGTTGAACAGGTTTTCGTAGATCTGCATCAATAAGAAGAGTACGTTTTTGCAATTGTGCAAAAGCAATAGCAAGATTTGCTACGGTCGTTGACTTGCCCTCACCAGGTTGAGGACTCGAGACTAATAAGCTCTTTATTTTCTTGTCGGCAGAAGCATAGGTTATATTAGTTCGTAAAGAACGATAGCTTTCCGAGACTGGTGATTTTGGGTCCTCGTAAGTAATGAGTCGACGCCTAAAGTCAGTTCCACCTTTTGATGGTTTTGAGGCTAGCCCTACAGCATGCTTCCCTTGCTGGTGGTGCATATCTGGGATAATCCCAAGTACAGTTAGACCTTTTCTTTCTAATTGTTCGACTGAATTAACGGTATTATTCAGAAAGTCCCGCATAAATGCATAGCCAAGTCCTAGCCCAAGCCCTAAAATTATCCCAAGAGCGAGATTCATTTTTTTGTTTGGTTTAACCTTCTTGGCCACAAGAGCCGGATCAAGAATACGTACCTTTCCCATTTGACCTGCTTCTGTGATACGTGATTCCTCATACTTTTGCTTCATCGTAAGGTAAAGATTTTCGTTCAGCCTTAAATTTCGTTCAAGCCGAGCATACTGCAATGTCTGAACAGGCAATTCTGTCAATCTAGACGACATTTGCTCAACAAGCTTTTTATACTCTCCTGCACGCGAACGTGCAGAATGAACTTCAACTTCTTGCTCAACAATTCTATTGAAGATTTCCTGAGATGCTGCGAAAGGGTCTTCCTCGCTCCATCCTGAAAGAATGAGTGACTCAGTTATGTTTGTAAGTTTAGACTTCATTTCTGCAATACGACGATTAAAATCACGAGCTTGAAGGGCTGTCTCACTCCAGCCCTCATCAACCATTTGTTGGACTTTTTGAGCTTCCAATTCTGCAATTTTTCCACGAAGCGCCACAATCATAGGGTTATTAGTGTTTGTTATCTCTTCCATGAGAGCTTTTTCGCTGTCTGAAAGTTGGCTTTTCAAATAATTGACCCGCTCCCTAGCAACTTCAAGCTCAGCAGTATTAGTGTGGTATATACTTTCGTAAGAGGTTAAATCTTGAAGGAGGAGTTCAGCAGAACCATCCAGAGAGTAAATTTGATATTCTGATTGGAATTGTTGTAATTCGTTTTCCACAACCTCTAGCCTATCTTTATATTTCACTATTTGGCTATCTAGAAAACCTAGCACGAAATGGAGCTCACCCTGTCCACCAGCAAGATCTAAATTTCGATAAGTTTTAGCAATTTGATTCGCTAAAAACACAGCATCGGAAGAGTCGGTAGAACTCAGTGCAATCTTTAAGACATCGGTATCTCTAACTGTGGATATTCTGGTTTTTTTTCTTAAAGCATCAACAATTTTAATGCGCTGTGAAAAGCCAAGATTCGCTGGTTGAATCAGGCTGTCAGACCCCTGACCAATCCACTCAAAAAGATGATCCACCAGTCGATAACGCTTTCGTATATAACGAGTTCCGAATATTGCCAATTCCTTGGCGCTGCCATCATCAATCAAAGATTGAACTACTTGCTCATGTAGAAAATAACTATTGAGAATCTCGATCTCATTTTGTAATCGTTGCTTAGAATTCGACATCCCGAAATCAAAGACAAGCTCTCCAGCATCTGACCCGCTCTCCTTTATCATTACCACAGTTGTTGCTTGATATACGGGTTGCGTAGTTAGGGTAATAAAAATTGTTATCGCAACTGTAATTGAGAAAATAATTGCACTCGTTTGACGATAACTCCTGATAACTCGCCAAATCTCCTTAATGTCAATTTCATCTTCCTGCTTCGCCTCATGATTTCGAAACATATCGTTATTCATTTTATCCATACTTTTAATTACCACCCTCTATCCTTAAGTACTTTCATAAATTTATATCCCCGGCTCTTAACGCTCTAACATGTATTTATTGCGGCATAACTATTATTTACGTTGAATGTAATCATGGTCATAAATAGAGCAGGCTTTTTTTTGTAGAAGTGATCTTTGGAAAGTGAGCCGGATCTACTTTTTGGTGCAACTTGTACTAACAAAGTCCTCGCATGGAAACTCAGGTTATTTGACGAAGTGTTCAGATATCAGGGATCTCCATAATATGTAAATTTAACCCATGGGGACTCAGCCCCAGCAGTTTCCAATCCATCAACATATCTTGCCCCCAATCCTATCTGCCATTTATAGATACCATTATTTACTAACACCACATTGTCTGGGATAGTCCAAGACTCGGGATTGCCTGTATAATCCTCTGGGGAAAATTGTTGCCGGATAAGTAGGGAATCTTCAGAGTCTAAAAGAGTGATCAAATAATCTTCCATGGAAGTGTGGTGGTTGTAGGTCCAAACAAGTTCGCGTGTTTCGCCTATTGACGATCCTATCCCGTTTGGAATCATTGTCGAAATACGGACAGTAGGAAGACTTTGATACTGTTCCGTTTGAGAATATTCGCTCAAATTGTCAGATTGGTCGACCGCTATTAAAGCATAATAATATGTTATCCCTAGAGAAATCGAGACATCTCTATGTTCCAGAGATTGGTCAGCTAACACATTTATTGAAGCTATCAATACATAATTACTGAGACTATCCTGAACTTGGTCATATATTGCCCTATAAATCTGATATTTAGCTACATCTTCATGCGAGGGATTGGGCTCCCATGCTAAATAGATTCCACCCAGCTCATGTGCATCAATTCCCCGTTCGGGCCATTCCTCGGGGAGAGATTTTTGGACCCAGATGGGAGGAGATGGAGGTGTTGAATCTTCTATGTCTAATCCACATTGAACAATTAATAATGAGAAAGAAAGGAGCAGTCCAAAGGTCCAAAGTCTAAAGGGTGGAAAGTTCGAATGTCTAAGCAACGAAATATTTACACATTGCGGAACTGCAAGTGTAATAAAGAACCTGAAACATTTTCTATCCTTCAACATCTTTGAAGATAAGAATTTCGCGACTTTTGAATAGCTGAAATAGTTGTCTACCGAGTATTGTGACATGCTTCACATTTGGAAGTAAAATCATGAAGACAAGCGTCCAGGGTTTGAACGTCAAAGGCTGCACATACAGATATAAGGGTACCTGATCAGATCATTCCAAAGGGTAGTAGCATATCCTTATCGGAGACTAAATGATTTTCTTTTGGGATGGGCCAGTGGATTCTGAAATCTGGATCATGTGGATGGATGCCAGCCTCAGATTGGGGGTGATAAAAATTGTCAGCCTTATACTGAACAATAGCTGTTTCGCTGGTGACAATGAATCCGTGAGCGAAACCACCGGGGATGAAATATTGGGCATGGTTTTCTGCAGATAGCTCGGCAAAGCAGAATTGTTTAAAGGTTGGAGATGCTGGTCTTATATCCACTGCCACATCCCAAATTGAGCCCTGAATAACCCTGATTAATTTTGCCTGAGCATGTGGCGCTTTTTGATAATGCAGACCACGTAGCACTCCGTGAGTTGACTTAGATTCATTGTCCTGAACAAATGTGATACCAGGAAGGAACTCCTCGAAATCATTCAAGTTGTAGCTCTCTTTGAAATAGCCACGATCGTCAGCATAGACAGCGGGTTCGATGAGGAGGACATCGGGGATATTTTGTGGCGTGACCTTAAATTTCATATAATTTCCTTCGAAAATGGTCGAAGGTCTAGGGTCTGAAGGTCCAAAGTATCGCGGATAAATCCCCGCCTATCGATTATGATATAGGATAATGTTGAGCGATTGAATATTTCAACCTTGGAGACTTTCGACATTCGACTTTCAGACATTTGACTCATAAATTTTCAATATCCGCTATTTGGAGACCCTGGCGTTTTTCAAGGGTCTGGACAAATTGGGAGGCTTCCAGCATGGAATCAAAAGTTCCCGTATCCAGCCAGGCATAACCACGTTCCATGATTTGAACTTTTAACCACCCTTGAGAGAGATAATGCTGATT
>Ga0233437_1001636_pt1 | contig 39660 bp, 37 predicted proteins | sample SI_122_August201_FD_182714 | JGI IMG/M metagenome (GOLD analysis project Ga0233437, IMG submission 182714) | Seawater microbial communities from Saanich Inlet, British Columbia, Canada - SI_122_August2016_200_MG | ecosystem: Environmental > Aquatic > Marine > Inlet | place: Canada: British... | reverse complement strand
AAAAAAAAAAAAAAAATGGTAAAAACTAATCAAGTGCATGGACATGAAGTCATGAAAATGATGATTGAAGAAGATAAACCATTTACAGAATCTAAGTTAAAAGAAAAAATATTGACTAAATTTGGACCTCAAACCAGATTTCATACTTGTTCTGCAGAAAATATGACTTCAGAACAACTTATTAAGATTCTTAAAAAAAAAGGAAAATTCATTGTTTCAGAAAAAGGAATAAAAACAAACAAAGATATGATATGCAATCATTAAACTCCAGTTAAATAATTAAATTTTAGATACATTATAAATTAAAAAAATAAAATAAAACAATGAAAAAAAAAACTATTTTTTCCTTTTTGCGTCAGCAACAAGTTCTGCTTTTGATTTTCTTTTAATATCAAGTCTATGAGCTCTCTCATACGTTTGAATATCTGTAAATCTACCTTTTGCATCTCTTACAGCATATAATTTTTTACCAGCAACTGATCTATGGGTTGTTCTTTTCATTTGATTGTCCTCCTTAAAAAATATTTGTTACTATTTGGTAGAAACAATTTATATAAAAATATATTGATTTGTATAAAAACAAGATTATCATTAATTTTATATACTCTAAAATTTTCAAAGTTATAGAGGAGGAATTGAGTTTTTATACAAAATGTTTATTAGATGATAAATGATAATTTTATCAAATTAAAAATATTTTAAAATACTAAAAAATTATATAATGAAAAATGAAATTTTTTGAATAAAAGATTTTATAAACATAAAATTTTATATACTAGTATACGAATTAATAACACTATAAAATGATAGAGACATCTAGCAATTCACATGACCAAGTAATGGGTATCTTATTTGATTCTGATGAAATCACTTGGCAGTCCATGATATACGAACTAGTTTCAAATGAACAAATGGATCCATGGAACATAGACGTTTCTATTCTTGCACAAAAATTTCTTGATAAATTAAAAAAAATAAAAGAAATGGATCTAAAAGTTTCAGGAAAAGTGTTATTAGCAGCTGCAATTCTTTTAAGAGTTAAATCATATAGATTTCTAGAGGAAGACATATCAGCACTAGACTCACTTATTGCATCAGCAAATGAACCTGAAGAAGAATTTTTTGAAGATTTAGTAGGTTATGACTCAGAAGGCGGTGCTATTAATTTAGATGATAAACCAGAAATTTATCCAAGAACTCCACAACCTAGAAAAAGAAAAGTGTCAGTCTTTGATTTGGTTAATGCACTTGAAAAAGCTTTGAATGTATTTAAACGAAGACCTCCAAAGATAAAAGAAAAAAGTCAAAGAGTTGTAGTTCCACAAAAAGGTAGAGACATAAGTATGGTTATTAGAGATGTTCATAACAAAATTGTAGATCATTTTGAATGTAAAGGAAAAAAAGCTCCACAATTAATGTTCAATCATCTACTAAATGATGACTCAAAAGAAGAAAAAATTTTTACATTTATTCCATTGCTACATCTAGATAATCAAAGAAAAATTGATGTCTCACAAAAATTTCATTTTGGTGATATTTCAATAGATTTACTTGATTCTAAAGAACAAGAAGATAATTAATAATTTCCAAACTCATATTCAATTATTTCTTTACTAAATGGCCCTCTAAAAATATAATAAAATAACATATAATACCACTTATAAATTACTCTAAACGGACCTTCTTTTTCAAAACGTCTTATATCAAACAATATTTTTGTGGAAGTAATTAACCTATGCTTTGCACCCACTTTTGTAAGTCCTATAGAATATAAATGATCCTCTCCCATGAAAATTTTTTCATTAAACCCACCTGCTAAATCATGATATTCTTTTTTTGAAATAATTGCAGCACCCATAGATAAAGGAGTTAAAAAAGATAATAAAAACATATTCATATGTCCCCACTGTGTTGCCAATTTATACAACAACTTTTTTGAATTAAGTATAAAATAAAATCCTGCAACATCTAGTTGTTTTCTATGAAATTCCCTCAAAGTATCCTTAAAAAAATTATCCGGAAGCAAAGTATCTGCATCAATAAAAAATAAAATTTCTCCTTTAGCAATTTTTGCACCATTATTTCTTTGAATCGCAGGTTTTCTTTTTTTACTAACTACGGTTTTACACCCATATTTGTTTGCAATCTTCAGTGTATTATCTTTTGAATTCCCATCAGAAACAATGATTTCATAATCCAATATATTATGAGACTCAATATTATCAAGGAGCCTAGGTAAATACTTTTCTTCATTTAATGTTGGAATTATGATTGAGATCATTTTTAACTAAAATATCTATTAATTTTTTTATAAATTTATTACATTCTTGTTTCATATTCACCTAACTTCCAATAAAAACGTTACAATTGGCATCAAAATATTAATTAAATATATACAGCTACAAACAATACAAAAATTCTTTTGTTTAATATATGATATATACATCAAATAGACCGTTGGATACAAAACAGCTAATGATAAATAAAACAAATAGTGTGGATATCTGTTTGACATAATTAATGCAATAAAATAATAAATTATACCATAAACTGTATTTGGAAAATAAAAAGTTTGATAGTGTCTTGATCTAAATGCTTTTGTACATGATATATGTTTATTGATATCACAAAATGGTTTATACCCTTTATCCTCAATTGACCTGTTTCTTACATATACTGCGTAAAAACTTAAAACTAAACCAATAAATGATAAAATATGAAAAATTCTAATTGAAAAAATTATATTTTTTAACCACATAATCATATTCATAAAAAGAAATAAAATCACTTATTAAACTTTTACATTAAAAAAATTTAAAAAGAAGAATAAAAAAATAATAGTTTTAGCTACTTGTTAATTCCAAGTAAAAGTAATATAATAATGCAGGATCACTTGGATTACCAGTCTCAGGAACTATTGCCTGGAAATCATAAGTATGATTATATCCTAGTACATCTCCAGGTGCACCGTCATCCCTATAACTTGAGAAATCATTCTCAACAAATGTTGTATATAATGTATTGTTATAGGTACTGTCATACAATAATACTTCTGTGAACGGTGTTGTTGATGACGCAGTCTGAGATGAATCATTTACATAGGTAGCAGTCCCATAACAATCATCAGCAGGTATTGAATTGGTACCGATTGTAAACGTCTTATGACCTAATGTTATGAAAGTACTGTTGACACTGTCTGATGATGTGACAGTATGTCCCAATGCTGTATCTTCATTCTCCTTGTGCGTTGAATTCGAACAATTTACATTGCTCCAATCAACTGTACCATTTCTAACAATGTAGACTTGACCTGTGAATGAAGTTATAGTCCATTCATATATTGAATAGTCATCCTCGTCATCCAAAACAAAAGACGATGGCACATTTCCAACATATGCTTTCCATTTAATATTTTGTTGGAAAGCATCCAAGTTAACTGTTGTAATTGTACCTTTATTATCAGTTCTACTACCAGCAGCACTAGCATTTTTTGATGAATTAGAGTGGTATGATACAGTCGCACCAGTTGGATCTCCTGTAACAAAGACGCTCATTAAAACACTTAACAATATAATTATTGTGTATGCATATATTGCTAAATTTTTAGTCTTAACTTTCATTGTTCTTCACTCTCTTTTATCATTTTTTTCACTTTTCTGTTTATACTTTTCTATTTCTACTTTGCTAATTTTTACTGTTCTTTTTCTCACAAATTCTAAGTTATCCTATGTTTTGTTTTACCTATTTACTCTGTTGATTTTTATCTTAATATCTAACCAAGCTCAGCGTAAAAGTAATATGTTGCTAAACCAGTATCTTCGTCAGTTGGCAATAGTATTTCAAAATCAGCAGTGGAGTTTGAAAATGCACTCTTATCATCACTAATTATTGCTACATATACCATTGAAGTTTTATTGTGACTTAGAGCTACGTTATAAAACTCTCCAGCTTCAGTACTATTATATGCTCTGGTTGATGGACAAGTATTTGCATCAAAGTCAACAGTTGTAATGTTAAATGCTGGATGACTTAATGAGTTAAATGTGTCATTAATACCATCAATGTCTGATGCTTCAATATTTAATGTTGCTTCTTCATCTTCCATGTTTGATTGATTAGTACAATTCAGTGTTGTCCAATCCTGAATTATATCCCTTGTTGCAAGGATTTCTCCTTGAATTGTTGAAAAGCTCCAATCGTAAAAGTTCTGACCATTGGAATTTTCCAAAACTATCTCTCCAGACACGTTACCATAGAAACCTTGCCAGATTGTAGTTATTCTCATTTGATCAACATTTAAAGCTGTGACGTTTCCAGCTTGAGCCCCAATGCTCGCTAGACTTAAATCAGTCCCTCTACTGTTGACTCCTTCAGCTAGTGTCACGTTTCCTGGTTCAGCTAATACAATCGACATTGTTAGTAAACTTAATACCAGTACCATGACTAACCCTACTGTAATTTTTTTTGCTTTGTTCATAGTACACCCTTCCTTAAAGTTGCAATACTTAATTTTTTAATTTGATCAAATGCCAAATTCTCGATAAACTTGATACTATATTCATTCATTTTTTCCCTCACCTTTTTGATTTAATTTTCCCAAGGGATCATAAAGAATTACCATATCCGATTTTTTAGATAATTCACTAGTTGTAACAAACTCAATCCTCACTTTTGGAAGATTGCATTTAAATTTGGCTCCAACCACATACACCTTTAAATCCCCTCCAGAATTTTTGACAGCAACTACCTCAGTTGTTTTTAGAGATGGCTCCATCTGTGTATATAATTCAGATACCAATTTGTGATGGTCTTGATTATCCAAAAACCAAGATTTAAGAATAAAATTGTGATAATTATTTATCTTCAACAACTTTTTTTGTGCAAAATTTTTTGCAGCCAATATTAAATAAGCATTATTTTCAAATATAGAATATATTACTCTAGGTTTCCCTTTATTCACATTGCTTGTTTTCTCACTTTTAACTAACCCTGCTAGTTCTAACAATCTTAATTGCTGAGATATATTTGCAGAAGTTGTGTTAAGGACAGAAGCCAGCTCCATGGGAGATAAACTAACCTTAGAGAGAGCGCGAAGTATCTCCCACCTGGTGCTGCTAAACAATGATTCTATTTCCAATTTTTTGCCCCTTTTTCCCCAATTGTACCCATTTTGTTATTTTCAGGGTATCAGTATACATTTTTGTATGTTAATGATCTTAATTGTGCAACTTGTATTTAAATATTTCGTTTTTTTAATTACTGATTTTATTTTATTATATAAATTAGATAAGAATTTTAATAAATTAATTTTTGTCACTATATTATAAACCATCTTAAATCATTAATATTATTAAATTAACATTCAAACTACTTTATATATTTTTCTTTTTACTAGTATTCTTTTCTTATTTGTTCTATTTGATTAATTATTTACTTAATTATATATACTTATGAGGACAAATACTAAATAAGTACATTATTTCAAAGAAAATACCAAAGAATAATTCAAATATTTTTTGTTTTATAATATAATTAAACAATATTTTTATTAAAAACTAAAGATCATATTCCAAAATTACTTGAAGAATTCTATAAAATTTATCGTAACTAGAAAGCTTATTTCCCCAAAATTTTTAGTGAAATCCACATCATTAGTTTTTACAGTAAACCTAAGCTAGAAGCTAATTAAAATTTAAAATTTCAACCAAGCAAGTGTTTTCAAGATAAAAGTATAACAATAAAGAACATTTAAATATAAATATAAAACACTATATCTTATGAATATTTTTTATTATATTACTTATATTATATGTATTATCTGGTTTTTTTGGACTTTAATCCCACATATTAAGCTTTGGTCCCATGTACGAAAAAATTATATGACACATGAGAAAAACTTATTTCTTAGAAATTATAAAACAAAATGGAATATGGGATTAGCTTTATTTGTAAATAAACATCCAGAAGATAAAATCTATACAAAATTGGTAAAACAAAATAGAATTAATTGGATTGTGTTAATTATGTTATTTGCTTTGATATTTGTATTTCAACCAAAATTGTAGCTAACTAATAAATTGGAAAGTAACTAGAAATTTCAATAAATAAATGTAGAATTCCACTACTTTATGAAATCCGATATATGACCAGTCAATACCTTAGGGTCTACTGTTGCAATACAATGATGTGCATTAGGCTCAATAAATAATCTTGAATTCTTTAATTCACAATGTAAACTCTTTGCCATTTTTGGATTAAGCAATTTATCACTATCAGGCCATAGAATTAATACTTCATTTTCAATGTTAGACAATCTTGATCCAAAATTTATAGATAATAAATCAAAAATAATATCCCTACATTTAGCTTTATCTAATTTCTTTTGTGCTTTTTTAATTTCGTCATATAATGATTTATCAGTATTTGTATTGACTGAATAATTTGCCATCTTACCAAAAAAAATATTTGCAAAAGGATTCAAAGTTACTCTGTTATAAGCCAAAGTTTTGCAGATTGATAATGAAATTAGATTCCTAAATTTGAAAGGAAGTAAATTTTTAGAATAAAAAGGAGATCTAACAACCAATTTAGTTATGCCTTTTGAATTTTTTAAAGCATAAGATAATCCTAAGCTACCACCCAATGAATTTCCATAAATATTTAGATTTTTTAATTTTAATTTTTCTGTAAGTTCTATCAAAAAATCAGTATAATTGTCAACAGTATGTTTTTTAAAAAAATCATAAGCTGTAGCAAAAGGTAAATCGGGAATTATTAATCTAAAATTATCTTTCAAGTAATTAACATAAGGCGTATACCCTATCTTTAAACTAAATCCATGAATTATCATTAGAGGTGATTTATTTCCTCCACTATCATAATATGAACATAATCCTGTGCTCAACTGAATCTGTTTATCCATAAAACGTTATAAAAATAAATAGTATTTAATAATTATTATTCTGTTTTTAAAGCTTCTAATATTAATAATCTAGAATAAAATGTTTCAATGAAAAGAATAAATATCCCAAATAAAAAAATTAAATTTAATTTCACCAAATTTAAACAGTCAAAAACTTTTCATATAATGGAAATAAAGTGTACTCTTCAATAATAATTCTTCCTTTCAAACTTGTTCCAATTTCAATTAATCTTTCTTTGAATGAATCATCAACTTTTCCTTTCTTATTTTCAAATTCAATAAAAATTCCCATCACTTTCTCTGACAGTTTTCTCATTGATTCATTAAATTGTGCACAAATACCTTTAACTTCACCAACATCTGATTTTGACAAAATAGGATACAACCCCTCGTCTTCCTTTTCTAAATGTAGCACAAGAATACGTTTAAGATTTTGAAGTCTTTCTATTGATCCATCATCATCAATCTTGACAACAAACTCATTAAACAATTTTAATAATTCTTTATGTTCTTCTTGTAATTCAGTTATTAATCCCATTTTAATACAAATTTAGTTGACTAACTATATATATCTTCGTACCAAAATAATTGTAAATTCACTAGTCTATAAATCGAAACATATATATTTTAGAAAAGAAATGTAATAATATATGAGCAATTGTATTTATGGCGTGGATGTCACAAAAGAAATAACTGCAGTAATGGTTCGTGATGCAATCATACAGTGTTTTCTAAAAGCACATTCAAAAATTCTTGAAGAAATGAAAGAATATGATGAATTTAAATCTAAAGAAGAATTTGAAAGAATGAAACTCTTTGATGTTAAATTATTAATTCAAAAATATTTTGAAGATACAGATGGTGATTTTGAAAATCCTACAAAAGATTCAATACTAAAAGTAATAAAAAAACTCCAAGAATTTGCAGTGCATTTTAGAAAACCAGAAATTGTCAAAGAACACACAAATGAAATTATGACATTGATAAATAAACTTTCTTAGGATTTTTTATTATTAGTTAAAAAATTATATCCCAATTTAATTCTCTGATCTAAAACCATTAAAAAATCTCATTTCATTTTATACTTTAAAAGTCAGTTTTTTTAAATAAAATCAAATTCAGTGATTTTTGTGAAAAGCACACAAGAAATGTATGAAGAAGATAGTCAACTGTTTACACATGACTTAGCTTCATATGTTGCTCTTACGGATTACCATGCTATATCAGTATTACCTGATGATCCAACTAAACATATTGGTACTGCAAGATTAGAGGGATGTTTATATGTAGTATCACTAATTGAAACTATGGATCAAATTCGAAGAATTGGTCATGGGCACTATGCATCTATTAGTCTACTTATGGAGTCATATAAGAAAGATTATCCTTGTTCAGATAGAATGAATGAACTTTGTACACTTACTAAAGGAGATTATGATATTAGAAAAGCAAGCACCTTAGTATTTTCAAGTGATCCAGTCAGAGACAGTACATTGTTTAAAATGGCCTTACAAAATGAAGCTAAATTAGTTCTTGGAAGCTCAGAAATAAGATTCTTACCATATAATAATGATGATTTTGATTTTTGTCAAATAACTATACCAAATCATGCAGCTGGAAAACCTTCCTATAGAACAGGAATTTCAGAAGGAACCATAGGTTGGGAAATAATTAAACAATAATTATTATTAAATTTATAATTAACTATCTAATTTTATATATTTAACCTCCTTGAAAATCAAAATAAACTAAACTAATTTTTCATCAAGAATTAACAGCAGTAAACACAACTTTCCCATTACATGTTCCACCAGTGTACATTGGAATCTGTAACTTCCAATAAACTGTATCATATGAATCTTGTGTTTGACCACCTTGTCGCCTTGATAAATTCAAGTCAACATGAACTGCATTGTCTGTATTGTTTATTGAATTCATTGTGTTATAATTATCTCCCGGGTTAATTGAGAAACGTTCATAGTCATAAGTGATATTACCTTTTGTGCAATCCATCGATAAATTATCACTGTACAGATCTGCATACGCAAACAAATCTAAATCAAGATCAATATTTCCATAATTAGTCACATTAATTTTAATATCATTTGGACTAATTTGTAAAATTTCTAGTGCTCCAAAATCAATTACTGATGGATACACACCTATTGCTAACATCTCATTAACTTGAGTATTATCTATTGTAGAATTTGTTGCATTAATAGCATCAAGAACTGTTGCATTACACTGCCATGTCCCATTACTTGCAAAATAAGTCATATCAAACCCACACTTAAAATCAATATCACTACCAAATCCATTTAACAATGTACAACTTGAATTATAATAATGATTACTTGTATTTAGTAAATCTTGTGACGACAATCCATTCAAAAATATAGATGCATTAACATTTACTATATCTGAATATGTATCTAAGTCTGTTATTGTCCCGTTACAAAATACAGTTTTGTTGCTAGCTGCTATTAAATTAATTGGGTCGTCAATTACAAAAGTAGTAATTGATGGAACTCTGTTTATTGATAAATTATATTTGCCTGAATCCACCATGTTCTTTGCAATAGAATCGTCAGTACAATTAATTGTCCAATTGTTATACACATCAGTGACCCAAATTGTGAAATTTAATATTTCTCCTTTAACAGGATTTTCTGTTACATTTGTTACAACATCATTGATCTGTAGACTACAATTAAGTATATCTGACCTATCAGTAACATTATAATAAAACGATACAGGATTATTTTGTCTAGAATTATTTTCTGGTTGATATATTATTAATGTTGGACTTGTTTGATCTTGATTTGAAACATTATATATAGTAAATGAAAATAAATTTTCTATAATAAATCCATCTGATGCACATTCACTAATTACAGTAATATTTGTAACTCCATCTATTCCACCAGACATATTCCACATAGTAATTACATTATTACCCCTGTTAATATTACCAATGTCATGCGTATAACTTTCACTTTCATTTAATATAAATACATCTGCAACACTAAATGACATTGTTGCATTACAGTTAGTTGCATCTGCTCCAAGTATTGTTATATCTGCAGTAACATTAACATAATCTGTTGAACTAATTAACGAATGATTCACTGGATAAAGAATTTCAACTTTTGTCTCACTATCCCTATTATTAGATAAATTGGCATCTATCTCAACTCTAGTCTGACCCATAACTCCATAATTAGATCCATAAACTGTTTCGTTATACGCTAAAACATAAATCAAGTCACCAATTGACGACAATATCAAAAGGAAAACTTAAGTTTAGCATTAAAGGTCATATCCCAAATTAGTAAAAAAGATAATTTCATTCTTGACATTCAAAAAATTAACAATTCACTAATGAATGCCCATTTTAAAGGTAGGTTTGACATTGTTAAACATGACAATAAAACATTGATAATGGATGGTGCTCATAATCCTCAAAAGATGCATGCGTTTATTTCATCGTTAAAAAAAGAATTTCCAAACAAACAGTTTGATTTCTTAATTGCTTTCAAAAAGGGAAAAGATTACAAACAAATGCTTGATTTGATTATCCCAATAGCAAAGTCAATTGCAATCACAAGTTTTTTTGCAAATAACGAAAAATTAAAACATTTATCAGAAGACACCAAAGTAATTGAAAATTACTTGAAAAATAAAATTAAAGTTTCAATAAAAGAAAACCCAAAAGAAGCATTATTGTCAATTAATTCTAAAGAAATCGTTGTGACTGGGTCGCTTTATTTTTTAGCAGAAATATATAATATTTCATAATAAAATATATATACCAGTTTACATTTTAATATATCAAGAGGTGGTTTTTGTTAGGTTAACAAAGCATGATCAATACCAACAGCAACTCATAGACAAGATCCAAGACTCATACGAATCTCTTTCTACAAACATTAAAATTACTAAAAAAAAGCGTACATTAGCTGAAATTGACATATTAGCAAAAAATGGAAACACATTTGATGCATACGAAGTAAAATGTTCATACAGAATAACAAAAGCTAGAGCACAAGCAAAATCTATAAGAAAACATTTCTCAAAGAATATAAAGAACTTCTACTTTTATTGTGGTGCAACCGCAAGTTTAATTTTAATATAAATGAAACCAAAAATAACTGTGTCAATTTCGGTATATAACAATTACCACCTACTAATAAATGCACTAATATCTTTACAAAATCAAACTTTCAAAGATTTTGAAGTAATTATTATTGACGATAAAAGTAACAAAATTGAAAACCTTACTCAATTTAATGACTTAAATATTAGATTTTACATAAATTCTAAAAATATGGGTCCTGATTATTGTTTCAACAAATCATTCAAGTTATCAAATACAAAGTTTTTTTGCACATTAGATGCTGATGATGAATTAACAAAGGACAGTTTAGAAATTAGACACAATACTCTAAATACAAGTAACTGCGATCTGATTCATACAGGAATCTATGTGAAATCAAAAAATAATAAAAATTATTCTAGTCCTGTTGACACATCAGATATTTTAAACTTTAAAGAATTCCTAAATAAAAAACAAAAAAACTTTGGAATAAACTTAAACACATTCATGTATAAAAAAAATTCATTTCAAAATTTCCCTCTAAGAAAAACCAAAAATTCATTTACAAACCATAACGATTATGAATTTGCATTAAGAGCATTGCTAATATTTAAATCAATAACACTAGGCAAAGCAACATATGTCTATAATCTACATAAGCCAAATCATGAAACATTATACAAAAATGATAAACTTACTGTTCTTGAAAAAAAATATTTTGATTTAATTAAATAAAAAACCAAAACATTTAAATATAATATGTAATTACAATGTAATTACAATGGAAAACGATTCAACTATAAACGTAAATGTATTCAAAACCCCAGAATTTGTAAACAAAGTAATAAAACAGGGAAATTCACTTTGTGTCAGAATTCCAAAATCAGTTGTAAAAGCAGTAAATCTAAAGACAGGCGACGATGTTGCAATAACTTTGCATAAAATTGATTATGATAACCTCCAATTATATTATGAACAAAATTTCGTCAAAGAGATTAACGAAGTTCCTCAACTAAAAAAATATAGTCAGACAAAAAAGGAACTCTATGCTAAGATATGTTTTGACATTCTAAAGAAAAGTAGAGACCCTGATCCAAAAGTTGAACAAAAAAATAGAAAAAAAGTTGCTCTTGAACTTCAAAAAGAATTTGGCAAAGAATTCTTTGATGATTACATTAAGTTCGCAGATTTAATCAATAAATATGGACCGTCTAAAGAAGAAGAAGGTGGTTTTGTTCAAAAGAAAACACTTTGAATCTAGATTTTTAAATTTATTTTTTTCTAATTCTTATAAATACACAAAAAAAATAAATAAAATTAATTATACAATTCCTACTAATTCCCCTGATACCACATGATCTATTCCTGTTACAGTAAGGGTATAACTAACATCTATTGTCTCGTCATATGACTGACCTGTAACTATATTACAATCAAAAGCAAACACTTCTTGATCATTATTTCTCCAACTAGGAATATACTTCACATCATTACTACAAGAACTAATTCTCAGAGTTACATCTTCAATATCAAATCCACTATTTTGTTCAATTGATAATTGAACACCTGATGGCTTAACTATGAAACCATTGCATCTAAAAGGCATTCCTATATCACACTTTGATGCTTCTAATTCTTCTTCGGGCAAAGAAGGTGGACTTAAATCTTCAGCTGACTTTCCTAAAGTACAATCATTTCCTGATTTTATTAAAATCCCATAACCAAATATATCAGGAGTCATAAAAACATCTGTACTTTCTTTTCCCCACTTCCCATCAAAAAAACCATAAACACTCTGAAGATTACAATCTCCTTGAATACTACTTAATGGAGTTTCATCAGAAAAATGTGTACTCCCATCAATAACTTCTTGTTTAGAAATTATATCTGGACTAGGTGCAAAAAAGTTCCAACCTTTGTATAATTTTTTTCCATCTACTGGTGTAAATTCATCAATCAAGTTATAATTTAATTCTCCCTCTTTATCAAGATATACCCAAAATCCTGTTTGTAACATTTCATGATCATCATATATATTATCTAAATTCATCCATTCATTTCCATCTGGATTTGGCCATGCTCGAATATATTCTTGTGTTGTTGGGATGAATCCATAAATAGCTTTTATGTTTTCTTTTTCAATTCCATAACCTGAGACTATTTGATTAACATCTTGAAATCCTACTAGAATATTCCAGCCTTCTGTTACTTTAACAACAATATGTTTTTCATCTTCATTCATAAAATATCCTGCATTTACAAAAATTGAAGTACCCAATACCAAAATCAAAATAATTGACAAAATAATTTTTTTCATTTTTTATTCCTCCGGTAACGCTGGTGGGACTGGATATTCACCATCTGCATCTGATTCCCCTTCCAAATTGCCTTCATTTGGCAGTTCCGAAGAATCTGAATTATATCCTGAATCTTGTTGTGTTGAAATACATCCTGTTAATACTGTTAAACTAATTAAACAAATCAATAATATTGTTACGAATTTTTTCATTTAAGTTTTCACCTTTATACATATTTATTTTTAAAGTTGTATATTAACTTTTTCAAAATATTATTTTAAAAAAAATCTTTACTTTTTTCTAACTCTTATAAAAAACCAAACATAAATTGGAATAATTAATATCATAATAGTTCCAAGTGTCAACAATGCTTTAGAGTCTCCAACTTTGGTAAGATACCAGCCAAACAATGGTGCAATGAACGCAATTCCTCCTCGAAATCCAAGTTCTGCAAAAGATATAATTGTTGCATGATATTTTTTAACTGTTGAGCTTAATACTTCATGTTCAAACATAATTTGTACAATTACTCCTCCAAAAAATATTAATCCAATAATTATAAATCCCCATACTGGTGTAAATAATGCTAAAAAAAATATTGGAATTATATAGCATAAAAAAGAAATTAAATAAGTCCAATCCTTAAGTTTATTTTCAATATCTTTAACATATTTTCCAGTAATACTCCCTACCATAAAAAAAGCTGCAGTTGCAAATCCAATAGAAACTAAACCTAATCCAGTTTTTTGCATATATGGTTGAACCAGTGGAAAAAATAATCTAAATGCAATTCCTGTTGTTGCATAATACACAAATAACCATTTAGTCCAACTTGACTTTTTGATTTGATTTAACGATCCTTTCAAAATTGAAAAATAATTTTTATGTACACTTTTCTTTTCTTTGTGCTCAATCTGAAACAACAAAATAATTGCTACTATATGTGAAATTGATGATAACAAAAATGGAAGCTTCATACTAACTTGTGATACAATTCCTCCAACAATTGAAGCTACTGCACTTCCCAGTAATGCAAAGAAAAAAAACATTCCTTGATATTTTTTATACTCCTTGGACTTATTGTTTGCATCCAAAAAATCAAACATAAATGCTCTTGAAATAGAATTTATAAACACAACAGACCAAACTATTTGAGTGAAAAGATATACAATAAAATTTTCTGAAAAATAATATACTAAGTTACAAATTATTCCAATTGCTGCATTAATAATCAATACTTTTTTTCTACCAATATAGTCAGCAAGTGCTCCAAAAGGTAGCAAGAAAATTAAATAACCAACTGAGAATGCACTCTCAAGCATAAAAATTTGTGAAAAACTAAAGCCAATATCTAAATAATAAATATATATCATTGGCATGAAAAACATTAAGTTAGTAATAAATCCCAAAAAATATATTTTCCATAGATCTTTTTTCATATTTACCTATTGATTCTTATGAAATATATAAAACTGATAGTTCAGTTAACGTAAAATTTATTAAATCAACCTGTATAAATATTTTTTAATGACTCCTAAAAAATTAAAATTAGTTACTTATGTTTCGCTTGGGATCTCTGCATTCTACATGTTTATATTGTTTGCATTCTCAATAATGACAGACTCAGATCTTAACATGTACTTGTATATGATTGCAGTTTTAGGATGGATAATGGTATTAATTGGTTCGTACTTAATGATGAAAGGCCACAAGAATGGATACTATATGTATGTTGTTGGATTTCTTTTGAATCTAGCAGTAATTTTTGAAATATTAGTAATGATAAGTTTCTTATGGTTCCTATATGGACTCTATGTTATTTTAACAGACCAAGAAACACATGTATATTTAAAACTAAATGATTCTGTACTTGAAAACCCATTCAAAAAAAAAATTGTACCAACTCACTCGTCAGAGGTTCATGTTGATAATCATGAACAACAAATAATTGATTATGTTAAACAAACTGAAAGTAAAGGGTATGCTGATGAACAAATTAAACAAACATTACTTGCTTCAGGTTACGATGCTGCATTAGTAGATGATGCTATTAGTAAAGCAAGAGCTTCTGTATTACCTCAGGAAAAAAAATTATAGAAAAAAAATAAAACTATTTCAATAAATTTTGTCACATTCTTCTTTTTCATGACACTTTTTACATTCAACAGTTAAAATGTCAAATGCTGAAATCTTTAATTCATGATCTTTTACGTATTTATAGAGATCTTTTACATGTGTGCATACCATTGTAACATTAATTAGATTATAAGAGAATTTAAAGGTTGTGTTTAACTAGTATTTTTACTTAGTTATCACTAGAATATAATTATGATTTAAATAAAGCCAACTATTTCTCTACAAATATGTTTAAACCATTTGTTGTGGATACAAATAGTGATGCTTTAGCAAATACTGAATTTTTGAACTTGCCTGAAGTTATTCAAACAGTAACACCATCATTAGATCATGCTCAAGATTGTCCAAATCTAGAAATTTTTGCTTATTTAGAAATTTCATTAGGTTACGTTCCTGCATTGGTTCAATATCAATCTCAAACAAAACAAAAGTTAATACTAACTCCCTTAGTAAGTGTACATGGAGTAACGGGTTATATTTCAGGAAATCCTTTCACGGACCTTCAAACAATACTTCAAAATGGATTTATTGGACATGGCATAAATGCGTTCATGTTATTGCCAGAAACTGATATTAGTTTACCACTAGAAATTGCAACCGAAAGTATATTAGATGTTACTCAAGGAGATAAATATTTACTTGTCTTCCATAGATATCAACTTTCAAAATTAAGTAAGAGTAATACTTCCTTATTCTATTTAACACTCCCAAACCATGAATTTGTAAAAAGTGCATTTCCTCAAGACATATCAATTTTAATATCTCTAAATGTAAATAGTACTTCAGTTCCACTAGAGGAAAAAAAAAATTTTACAAAGAACATCTTGAAAGATTTAGTTTTATTAATTAATAAAACTATTTTGACTCAACAATTTTCTTAACTTTAGTATAATTTTCATTTGTCCTCAAATAATTTGTATCAATTGCAATTATTTTTTCATATAAATCAAGAGATTCTTTTAACTTTTTTTGTGAATTATATATACTAGCTAAATAATATAATGCAGCTTTGTGATTATTATTTAGAGCAATAACTTTTTTATATAATTCTTGGGCTTTGTCCAAGTTTTTTAGTATATGATACTGAGACGCTAACATAAATAATAGATTAAAATCATTTGGATATTTTTGCAAAAGATTTTCCAAATATTTTATTTTATCAGGTGAATTAGTTAAATTAATTTTTACTTTATTGTAATCAATTTTTTGAACTGGGTTAACTATTTTCTTGGGTTCAATTGGATTAATCTTTTTAGTTATTTCAAGATTAATTTGTGGTTTAATCTTACTTGTTACATTTACAATTGAAGCATCATTACTAATACTATTGTCATTTGACATTTTAACTTCAACCTGTGATTTAATTCCTCCTTGGTCTTTTATTCCTCCTTGGTCTTTTGTTTCATCTGAAACTTGAATCTCTTTTGTAGCTTCCCTATTATCAGCATCAGTTTCTATGTTTTCTATTTCATCTTCACTTTTATCAATAATATTTTCTTTTTTACGAAGACCTAACTTCATTTCTAATTCCCTATCAAGTTCTTCTTCCTCATGCAATTTCTTATACTGAATTAAAATGTCTCTGTGAATTTTTTCAATGAACTTTAATTCATTGTATACATCAAGTAACATATTCTCGTCAATAGTGTCAGACTCTTCTTCATCTTCATCATCATCTTCACCATCAACTATTTCCTTAACTTCTATATCAGGATCAACCCATGCTTCAATATCCTCTTTAAAAGGTTCTAATAATGCAATACTATCTGCTAAACTGTTTTCTACTTCAAATGCATTTTCTTCTTTTGAACTTAGATATTCTTTTATCATGTATTTTATATCTTTTAGAATTACAGCAAGATCTATCTTTACAGATTTATAGTTAAAGTCATCCAAAGTTTTCTTAACTTTCTTTTCTTCTTTTTTAATTTCTGTACGTTCAATTTCAATTAATCTTTTTATATGATCTTCATGCTTTAATATTAATTTATGAAGTTTAATTCTCTTTCTTTTCTCGTCATATACATAATATTTTATGATTACAGCAATTATTAACGGTATAATGATTATAATCATTATTAATATCCAAAAATTAATCTCACACAAATAAAACAAGTATAGTGCAATTGCAATTTCTAAAATCATTACTACAATTATGAAAACTTCTAAATTGCGATTCAAGTCATACATCTTGATCAATTGATCAAGTTTCTTTAGTTTCTTGTATTTGTCACTTTGTTTGTATTTTTTTATGTATAACTGTCCACCTCCAAAAATAAGTAATGTAGCAACTGACGACACTAATACAAACCACCAGGGAAAAGGCCCACATCCTTTTTTTAAAAATTGATATATTGTTCTAGGGTTTTCTAATGTAGGACGCTCACAAGGTGGACATGATCCTCCACAATCTATCCCTTATTCATCTTGATTTTTATATTCGTCAGTGCAAGTAGGTTCTTTACATATATTTTCTTCAGGATCACAAAAACCTGACTTACAGTCAAAATCAAATAAACATTTTTTATCTATCTCACAAGGTTCACAAATCAACCCTCCACAATCCCTGTCAGTCTCATCTTGATTAACAATGTCGTCATAACATGTCCCAAGATAAATACAAGTTTGATTAAGTTCTGGTAATGAAGTATTAGTACTACAGTTGTTTATATCATTACATGTCCTAGTTTGAATTTGGGTTTTTGGACAATCAACTGGTGACCATTCATCACAATACCAGTCTTCCTGACATAAAGTCATTGATAAATTTTCATAACCTGAGTATCCTAGACCTCCAGTTCCATCTTGTCCACTTCCTACACCGCTTCCTGAAGAACCTCCGCCTCCGCCTCCGCCTCCAGACGATCCGCCACCTCCGCCAGATGATCCGCCACCACCTCCGCCTCCGCCACCACCAGCACCTCCGCCATCTCCTCCAGTGCCACCTTCGCCTCCTGTTCCTGTCTCGTTACCTCCGGTATCAGTTTCATTACCATCACCTCCTTCTCCACCAGTCTCATTACCTGTACTGTTATCAGCACAAAATCCACAATCTTCAGCGCAAGTAATACAACTTTCAGTAATTTCACAATGATTATTTGGACAGCTTGGTGATAATGTTAAATTTACAACATGATATTCTCCATAGTACCAAACAGTGTCCCCAGTTGTTAATGTTGAATTCCCGTTAACAGTAAATACTACATTTTGTCCATGACTTGCGCCTTCGTCAATTGATGAATATGTGTCATCACCTAAACAAGTTAAAACTCCATAATATCCAGGACTTACAACGCTAAATGTCCCACAGTCAACTCCGCCCGCTGTTGCCTGAATGACAGTACCAATTGGGAATGGTGTTCTATTAGCATCATATATTGTAATTGTCCCATAAAATTCGTTAGGAATTGGAGGTACTGCAACAACTAAGCTTATTCCTATGATAAGAATTAATGTACAAATTCCTAAACTTAGTTTATTGTTCATGTTACAACCAGTGTTCCATTTGAATGCATAAAAATCCAATATCCTAAAAATCGGTTACTATAATTTAGATCTTGGTTTGATGTTAGTGATGAATTCCAAGTCCATTGTTTCCAAGAGTCAATTGAATCAGTCGCGTTAAAAGTTTCAACAAAATCAAACTCAGGAATTAAGTTCCCATAAGTTTCATTCATTGTTTTAATAATTGCACTAGGATAACCTATCAAATTCCATCCTTCATATAAATCAACATATGAAGGGCTCTCAATCGTATCATTTCTTAAAAATACAGATGCGTTTACTACATAAAACCAATAACCTTGTGTTTTTGATATGTTAATTGTATCTTGAACAGTCCAGTTAGGTAAATCTGGATTGTAAGCTTTCCATGGATCATTTGCATCAGTATTATTAAACACTTTGATAACTGAAAAGAATCTGTTTGTAGTGTTAAGTTCTGAATAATCAAAAAAATCTTCAAGACCATAAATTTGAGTCATACATGGAAAACTAATCAAATTCCATCCTTCTTCAAACGTGATATTACAATTACTTTCTGAGGTACTTGTAATTACTAATCTTGTTGACACCAAAGCATTTCCTGTAATTCTTGGCTCAATAAAGTCATAGAAAACAAATGAAAAACTTACAGTAAACATTATAATTAATGCAGCCAAAACTAACTTTGTTGAGGTTTTCATAGTAACCTCCTTAATTTCTTTGTTTTCTTGTTTTTAGCTAAGCTGTATATCTTAAATTTAGAAATTTTTTGAATTGTCAATAGTTTATTTTGTACAAGAGAATTAATTATACGAAAAGTGGTTGCTAGAGGCACAGATGACGCCTCAGCAACCTTGTTTATATGAAAGAACTGGTCCGGTTCTTTTGTAAAGATCTTAAGTACCTTTAGTACTTTATCATCTATCAACCCTTTGAATAGATTCATTACAATTAAAATAAACAGAAGATGACATTAATAAATGTTTTCATTTTTGAAATATTGTTTTCATTTTTGGAATTTATAAAAATTCAAAATTTTCTTTTCAACAAACACATTTAAAAATTCAATTTACTAAAGGAAATCCATAGGCAAAACTAATCTTGCTCCAGCGCCAGACTTTCTACTGTCAGGTAAACTTGCTAAATCTAAAATCCCTCCTACATAAAATTTATTTGGTGGATAAACAATTCCAACATGACCCTTTCTTGGGGGTATATACATAAAACCAAATTCATCTTCGTTTTTATCATATTCATCAGATAACAACCCTGAATTAGCATGTGTATTATTTAACCAATGTTCAAACGAACCCTCTCTACTTCTCTCTTGATTTTTCCACCACCCCGCAAAATCATGGTATTCCTTAGAATACTCAACCACGTCTCTTTTCAAATTATTTACAGTACCAATTTTTTTGTCAAATAGTGCCCCTTTTAAACTTACTCGTCTTTCACCCCAAACAGTATCAGTCAACATCGTATTAGGTGGTTTATTTATTTGCCCCATAAAGGCTGCATTCAAATATTCTCCATAAAGATTATGATTTAAATTTTGATTTAAAATGTTTTTAGCTTCATTCTGATTAATTTTTTTACCTAGCCCATCATATAAAGTCATTTCACCTTCACTTGCACGAAATAATGAACTCATAAATTGTGCATATTGTTTTGGTGTTGGAAGCATTGCACCTCTTGAAAGAAATTCATCTTGCATTTCATCCCATGTAAAAAGACTTATTGGACTATTTATGAAAATTTCATTTTTATGTCTTCGTATTCCTTCATCAAATAAATAATCATTACTAGAACTTGCACTAATATTTTCAATATCTTGATATGTTGCAATTTTTTTACCAATTAATACAGATTCTTCACCTGGTACATTGATCACAATATAATCTTTTAATAATTCATTTGATGCACCACGTGTATTAATCTGTAGAATATCAGGTTGAGTAAAATCTTGTGCAATACCTATTCCCCTAAGTAACCAAAACATAGGTAGAAGCGCATAAACTGATCTAAGCCTTAAATCTTCAAATATATCATCTTTTGCTAGTTTTTCTGACACATCAACACAAAAATTTTTGTATTCCTCCATAAAATCATTATCAAGTTTTCCACTATATTTTGCATCAATAAGTTCATTAACCTTTGTATGTAATTCACTTTCTAACTCTAAAAAAGTTTCACTTCTCACCTGAGTAGGTCTAAAAAAAGGAAACCAATAATTCCCATTTTGATCAACTTGTTTTAAATACCACAAAGCATGAATTCCATCTTGTATTTGACCAAGTTTTCCAGCATCTTCCAACTTAAACGACGTAGCATCTTCCATCCAATAACTTTGAATCAATATTGATTCTTGCTCTATTGTCCCAATAATTTTTTCTATAAAAGTTTCATTGTGCGGTTTTCCTGAATATGTCAAATCTAAAAGACCTTTAAGATATGCCAATGATTGTCTGTGATCGCTAAAAACTCCAGTTTCAAATAAAATTTCAAGATCATTAGTTCCTTCACCTATATCAAAAATTTGTTCAAAATAATGATTTTCTGATAACCAAGAACTAAAATACCCTCCTCGTCCTGCAAGAGAATCCAAAAATTCATCTGAATAATAATTATCTTTAAGACATAATATACTTCCTGCTAGAGGTTTTTCATCCAATTTACCTAGATGAGGAAATCCAATAAACTTGTACAGAAACATATCCACAATACTCTCAGGGGCCATTTAATCACTTTAGAGTAGTATTTTATATATAAAGATTACTTAATTCTAAACTATAAAGAATTAATATATGGAACCGGACTTTGTCCTCCCATTTCAGAAGGTCTAATCCCATTACCAATTGCCATCCCACGAGAAATTTTTTCTGCCACAGTTTGTCCAACTTTATCAAAAGCCGTTTTCATAGATAAAACATCAAGCAAATGAAGTAAAGGATTCTCTATTGCATCATAAGAAACCTTCATTTCTTGAGCAATTCCTCTTGCTAAATCCTGAATATACTTTGACATCATTGAAGCATAGCTTATAAAATCCTGTGGTGTTGCTCCTTCTTCAGCAATCTTAACTTCCATTGCTCCTTGCATTCTTGAAAACAAATCTAAATATCTAAAATCTCTTCTACTATCTGGAAACAATTGCCTATTTAATAACAAAGCTGCAGGGTCTTTTCTTTCAGGTAAGTTTTCAGGTAATGATAGTGTTTCTGCATATTCCTCCAAATTAGGGTTCTTAATCTTTCTCCCATCTGGATATACCCCTACTAACATTCCAACTGCCCGGTCAATATCTAAAACTGATTCCCCATAAGTGTTAAAAAGAGCAACAGGCAAAATCTTATCTGTCCGACCTGCACTTTCCATAACACTATCTAAATCTGGTCCAAATGATGTCCCTGTTCTAAGAAACTGAGTATTAACTGGTCCAATTGGTCCATATTCACCTATATCAAAAGGTTCATCTCCGTTCCTAATATTAACTGCTGCAGCTTTTAAATGGTGAATTAATATATTCCCATGTGGTTTTATTGGAGATATTACATTCTTACGCTCAAGACTTTCAAGGAGCTTAAATGATCTATCTGCTGCTTCTGCTAAAGGTTTTAAAATATCTGCTACCAAACGACCATATCTTGTTGTTGCATTATCATCCCTAAACGCAAAATTTTCTTTATCCCATTCAGTACCTGCTCTTCCCACAGGTCTTTTTAATCCATTTTTTTGAAGCATTTCATCAATTCTATAAACAATAGGTTCTTCTGCAATATAAGCTAAATCATTTAAAACTTGGTCTAATGCCTGTTGAATTCTATCAGGGTCTACTTCTAAATACTCATTAGGTAAGAACCATCCTTGATGAACTGCAATATTTTGTTGTTGAAGTAATTCAGGTATAGTTGACATAAAATAAAAAAATAACAATTTATTTTTAAAGGTTGCTATTATAAAGTGGTTAATATCCACACATATTACCAAATTTCTACATTGAAACATACATTGAATTTTTAGAACCCTATTATGAAATATTAATATACTAAAACGAAATAAAAAGCTATTTAGTTAATACAGAAAATTTAAGTTCAAACAGAAGATAAATATGCAAGATACGGAACCGTTCCAACTTTAATTGCTCCAAGATTAGGAATCTTTGATCCATAATTTCCAGTTTTAACACAGAAATATTTTCTTGCCATATCAGAATCACTTGTCTCCGTTAATACCATACCACTCTTTAATTTTCCTAATGCTTTCTTAAATATATTTCCTGTAACTGGCCCATTAGGCCTTGAATTAGTTTTCAATGCAGCAATAACAACCACCCCATTATGATAGTCAGGAGAAAGTAAATCTTGGATTTCAAATTTTAAATCTGTTCTACCGCATAATTGAGCAAGGTCATCGATTGCAACTACATGAATTGGATCTTGTGGTCCATATCTTTCTTTATTTTTTGCAACTCTACTTAAATACCTCATTCTTAATTTGGTCTCATTGTGTGCATGTCCACCATATTCTAAAAACATAGCTCTAAATCCACTCGGATATTTAACTCCCATAGGTCCAACTGGAGTAACATTACGATTTACAGGCCTTTCTAAATTATGAAATGTTAAATCATCTAAGTTTTCAGACCATGCACTATGAATATAAGTTAAATCTACATTATAATGTCCATTCATTAAAGATATTAATGATAAAATTGCATCCATCCTTTTTGTAGGAGATTCATCACCTACAATCAATAAATTTCTTTGATCCGTTGCTAAATCATGAACCACAGGATGCTGATCATTTCTTTTTTTCCCTAAAATAATAGGGATTTTAAAATCTGAAAAAGAATAATCTTGTAAAATGTCACCAATGTGCAACCTTTTATTATCTTGCATCTCACAAGAGAAAAATATTGTATATTTATATATTACTATTTAATAGTAGTACTTAATTACTTTTGTTGAGGAATTTCATATGATCCTTCATACACATCATTTTTCCACATCCTAAACTTTCCTGCAAGATCAATAGCAGATATTTTAATTATGTCACGTGGAAGTTCAACATGAGGATATACATTAGATAACGCCCTTAATGGTATATTTGATAAAAAATTTTGACCAAAATTCTGATAGCTAAACTTTGAAAAATCATCAAGCAAACCTATTCTATCACCTAAATTCATACTTAAAATAAATTTTTCTTTTTTAAATCCATTTGAAAAATAGCTTACATTTTCTCCATCATGTCCTAGATTCATTAAGTATTCTCTAAACTCTTCTTCATTATGAGTTAACACACTAAACTGTTGCCATGGATTTAATGCAACAATTGCAGCTAGTCCTTTTCTTAAAACCCATTTATCTTGACCATTAATTAAAGCTACACTTGATGAATCTAAATCTAAATACGCTGGAAGACCATCCTTACGTTTACCTAGAATTAATCCATTGTTTGGAATTTGATCTTCAAACGAAAGCAACATATCTTGAGCTGACCCATACATAAAAAATAAGAAATAATAAGTTATTTTTAAAAATAACTACTAATTAATAATAAAACTAAATCCTAGCACTACACTTCCTACACTCTTTTGCTCGAAGATTATTAACTTCTTTACAATGTGGGCATTTCTTCTTCATTCCTAAGATTAAAATTAATAACACTACTATTATCATCAATGGTAAGAATAACACAACGTTTTTTCCAATGTCTTTAATGACTTGGCCTGTAACATAACCAAATCCTGTGTATCCATATTCAAATTCACCATCTAACACATAGATTAAACTTCGTTCTCTTTCTCCAAAATAAGCTCTGACTCTAACCAAAGGATTATTTTCTAAATCTTCTTCTTCCATATCAGTTGTAACTTCAATGAACTTAGCGTCACCAACTTTAATAAAAATAATTTCGTCAGCACCTAAAGTTACAAGTTCATCATTGATTAATAGATCAAGCATTTCTAAATTTACAAACACATCAACGTCTCCTGTGTTTCTTATTTCAATTAAAAATTTACCGCTTCGTCTATCAAACAATACTCGTCCGAATTCAATCTGACTGTTATCATCAATCTCAACAGTTTCAACTTCAAGTGTTTTTGATAAAGTATACTCTAGAGTTGTTTTTGCTTCTCCAAATATTGTAAAAATCTCAGCAGTAATGTCCCCAGTCATTGGTTGAAGTGCTGTCTCTTCTGAATTCTTATCATAAATCAAAGTTTTATATTCTAATTTGTCAATAAAAATTGGTTCTTCATCCCCTAGAATTTGTGTTCCACCATCATGTCGAAGTGTAATTGTACCTTTCAAATATGATGACAAGTCTAATTGTATCATTCTTTGATTTTATATTTCCAAGTAAACTTGATAATTCCACTTCATTAAAAGCTTCATATATCCATTTTGAAAAATCATTCTTATGTATATCAACATATGACAAAAAAGTTGAATTGTTCATCTGTGAAATTGCAACAGGTAATTCAGATATACTCTTAATGATTATACCATTATTAAGTCTCAAATATTTGTCTGGATTAATTTTCTTGTTCATTTTACTATTAATTTTTGTATTGAAGTTACATAGTTCTTAGCATTAGGATAATTGGGTTGTAATTCAACAACTTTTCTAAAATAATTTAGTGCTGCATTATAGTCTTTTTTTGATGTGTATACACTCCCAAGATTAAACAATGCTTTTGGATGTTCTTTACTAATTTCCAATACTTTTTTATAATAGATTTCTGCTTGATCCAAATTTTTAGTTACATGAAATTCATGAGCAATCATGAATAATGAAAAAATATCTTTTGGGTTTTTACTAAGTAAAGTATTCAAATATTGCAATCTCTCTTGAGATGTTTTTAAACTAGATAATTTATTTTGAATAATTGATTCATTGTTTTGTTTTACTTGAACTGGTTGCTGTGTTTGTGACACTTGAGCATTATTTTTAGGTGATGCTTGCTGTTGCTGATTATTCTGAGGATTATTGTTAACTTTTGTTTGCGGAATGTTTTGTACTTTTGGTTGTGTTTTTAACACTGGTTGTGTCTGTGCTGTCTTATCCTGAGAAGTATTGTTAACTTCTGTTTGTGGAGTGTTTAGTGTTGTAGGTTGTGTATTTGACACTACTTTTGTTTGTGCTTGTGCCGTCTTTGTCTGAATATTTTGAACTGGTTTTGAATTTCCTACATTAGTTGTTGGTTTAGCTGGAGGTTCTTTTAATTCTTCTTTTGGTATTTCTTTTTTACTTGAATAAGGTTTTTCCCTCTTAGTTGTTGGCTTAAAAGTTTTTTCTTTTCCTTCTTCAATTGAAGTCAAAAATGTAATAAAATCTTCTTTTGTTAAAATTTTATCAGCAATGTTTGCCCATTCATTACTTAAAATTGAATTTCTAATCCAATCAGAAAAATCGTTTTTTCCTTCTGCAACATGTTTTTTGAACTCATCATCTTTTAATACTTTAAGTTCATCAACTAATGCTTTTAATTTATTTACAAGTGTTCCATTACATAAATTTAGAATTTTATCCGCTGACACTTCATCATTTAATCCTAAGGATTTTGGTCCTTCTTCTCCAACAACTTCATTTGCTTTTTCTTCAGCTTTTGCTTTTTCACTATCTGACTTTGCTTGATCAATATCTGCTTTAAGTTCTGCATCACTAACTAATTCTAATTCTAAATGCTTTGGAGTTTTTCCCAATTCAGTCCAAATCTTTTCAATCCTTGGCTTAAGTCCTTCAAGATAAATTTCAACCATGTTAAACCCACCTTGTTTAATTTTATCAACAGATAATTTTAATTCCAATCTTAAATCAAATACATCTTTTCCTTCGGTCTCTAACTGTTCAAGTTGATATTCAAGATCGTCCGCAATACTATTGTATTTGTTATACTGTTCAAGTTCTTCGTCTGATAATCTTACAACACTATGAATAATTGGTCTAAAAGTTACATAATAAGGAAGACCTCTATTCCATGAAGAGTTCTGTATCATTCCACTTCCAACCGGTGACTTTACAAGTTCTTGAATGAATGCAGCACCATATTTATCTTTAATTCTGTTTAAATCTCCTTCATCTCTTGTTTTCATCTGGACTTCAGTGTTAATGTTAGCTTTAATTTGTCCCATGAAATCATTTAATACCTGTGAAATTAGCATTACACCAATACCCCACTTACGAAACTCCCTACATGCTCTTTCAATTTGAACAAATCCTTCACCACTTCCACCAAATTTAGGTAAAAGTCTGTGAACCTCGTCATATACCATCATGAATCTTAATCCTCTAAATTCTTGTAAGTTTGACTTAAATACAGCTCTAACTGTATTTGCTACAAAAATATCCATTTGTGCTGGTGCTAAAGTACTTGTAGTAAAAACTTGAATTTCGCCTGGTTTCCAATATTTTTGCAATTCAATTTTTTCACGTTCATTTTTAATTGCACGAACATTACCGCTAAATGCTCTTGAATCTTTTTTTGTCATATGAAACCTTGGATAATATGAGATCATTTTTTCATCTTGACACTTCCTTAACATTCCTGACCACTGTGCGGTTGGATCAAATACAATTACTGCAACATCTTTCATAAGACATTCTTCAATTATAACTTGAGCAGAAATAGATTTACCTCCTCCTGTACTTCCTGCAACAATACTGTGAACTGTAAGCTTATCCATATCAAAATATGTATCATTCTCAGTTTCAGCAACTTTTCCAACATACAAAGACCTAGGTCCTTTTTTTGGAAGTAATTTATATTCTACTTTTGCATGGAATCTCTTTTGAGAATTTATTCTATGCCTTACATATAAAAATATTCCAAGTAAAAATGCAATAATGCCTAAAGCAGTTAATATTTTCCACAGTTCAACCATACCAAATACTTTATAATTTTGTATAGGTTCAAACAACTCAAATATTGTTGTTGTTCTTGAAACTTGATCAAAATAGTTTGATTCAACAATTAAAAAGTAGTCTCCCTTAGCCCATTCAGTTGGAATGACAATTTCTTTTATAACTGTCTCAGTAGTTCTAAGAGATATCGTATCATTTCCTACATATAAACTATTATTAGCTGTCTCTGCTTCAACTCCTCTAATATAATAATCAAGCCTAACATCAAAATTCTCTTCAATAAGTAAATTTTGTAAATTTATTGAAAATTTAAAATTCTTACCAGGTAAAGGTCTTCTTGTCAAAGGTTTTAAATTTATTAATAAAGCTTCAATTGGTAGTTTATCATCATCACTTACCTCAATGTTTACAGGAATTGTTCCATTAAAATCTCCAGTCACTTCAATTTGTCCAGTGAAAAGACCCTCCTCAAGACCAAACCCTCTAACAGAAATGTTTGCATATTGATTCTGTTCAATTGTTGCAGTAACTTCTGAGAGTTCCAAAATTTGAGCAGCGTCTCCAGTAATTTGAATATTTACCTTTGCTGGATCTTTTCTAAAACTAAATATCAAAATATTTTCATCAAAAAAGTTACTAATTCTAATCTTTTTCTTTAATTGTTCAATTGACATAAAGTGATCAAGTCCAATATCTTCAGGTCTCTCAACAAAAGGTCCAATTCCGGGTCCAATTCCCGGTCCAATTCCGGGTCCTGTCCCACTCTTTGTCTTCGTTCCTGATGGATCTACTCCAGGACCCACATCAACACCCGGACCAGTTCCAACTCCAGGTCCTGTTCCAGTTAAAATTTCCTCAAAGGTTATTTCCATAGACACATTATGTTCTGTTGCATCATATTGTACTATTGAAACATTTTGTACATAATTAGAAAACCCTGTTTTTAATGCAACTAAATAATATTCGTCAGCTGGAATTCCAGTAATGTTATAGAATCCATCTGTATCGGTCACATAGATTTTATTATTAATTGCAACAATAGTATTTCCCAAAAATTCTCCAGTGGAATTATCAGTAACCCAACCAAAAATTGAACCTTCTACAGGAGAATCTGTTGATCCACCATCTCCAGCAGGACATGTATCATACGGATCTCTATAAAAATTATATTTCAAAGAACTTGATCCTTCAGGAATAGGTAACATTATCTGATAATTATATTGTTTATCAGGTCTATAACCAATTGGAAAATTTTCATTTTTTATTGCAACTAATATTGGTGTTGAATTGTATCTAAGTAAACCTACTGGGAACTCTGTACTACCAGGACTTCCATAACTATTAGTGTACATTGTAGGAACATTTGATATTGTTCTACCACCAATATCAACTGACATTGTATATATAAAATTCTGAGTTGCAGATGCTGTTGCATTGTAATTTGTATTTGTATAGTCATCTATAAATTCTGGTGTAGCCGCAACAATTGATGCCCAATCTATTTGATCGTTTGTCAATGTTGTTGCATATATCTCAACTACTCCACTTGGGTTAAGACAATCAAAAATTGGACTAAGCTCTGATACTCTAAATTCACTATCACTGTCAGCAAAAACAAACCATGAATTATTAAGAGGTGCTTCTAAAACAATTCCACCAGCTGCCCACCAATTGTAAGCAGGAGCTCTGTGAATAACGTTAATTTCAGTGATTCTACCTCCTTTGGCACTATGGCTTCCAGCAATTTTACCTGTATAGTCTCCTAAGATTAATAGTGAAATCAAAGACATTACTACAAGTATTAAAACTAATACATTTGTAAGAATAGCGTCATAATTAACAGCTACTTTCTTACCCTTTTTTCTACTAGTCTTTTTTTTCATTTTTTCAAATGTACAGCTAATTCACAGCATCGTTTGTATATTTTTGTTTGATACTCTTTTGCTAGTTTATCAAATTCAGCATTAATCTCACCATATAATCCATGAGCATTATCTTGATTATTTTGTGCTAATTCCACTAAAGCATCATCAACCAAAACACTGATATGTTTTGTTGTCAATTCATTAAATACCTTAACAACATCTTCATGAACAATTTGTTTATCAGATTCATCAAGAAGTTCAAACAAAAATTTAATTTCATGATACTTTAATGCAGCTGCCTCAATATCTTTGTTTATTAACGCAGATGACATAATTATTAATTTTTTTAAATATTCAATTTTATGATGATCTTTAATATCTAAATTATTATTGAATTGAGCATTCATTGACACAACGTCTTGTGGGTAATTTACAGTATTAAGCTGAGGTTCTTTCTTAAAATTTGTTTGTTGATAGTTTGCCTGCCCAGACATATTCACTGAGCTATCATTTTTATTCACACTGTTTGATTTTGGTTTAAACCAATCTAGGTTTGGTAAATTAAAACCATTGTTTGATTTATATGACAATCCTAAATATACTGATAACAATACAAATACAATTAAAATCTGAACCAAAAATACTTTCTTATTTGATTCAGAAAAACCTAAATTATCAAACACAGCAAATCCTGTTATTGATTCTAATGACCCCGGTTCAAGATCCATATTAACTAATATTGGAATAATTTTAGGAAATGACTCCACAGGAATTTTATGTCCAAAATAATATATTACGTCATAGGCATTACTTAATCTTAACTCAAACATTTTACTTTCTAGATCAATATTATCAGGATTTGTTACAAAAGTTATTCCTGAAATATCTTTTGAAACTTCGTCAGGAACAAATTCTACATAAAAGATATCTTTTGCATTTCCTTCAAAATCTATTCTTCTTGAAACTAGCGTAATCTCTTGACTTCTTCCAGAAATATATGTGATTGTTGCTTGATATACATTGGTTTGAATAGACACTTTTTTTTGAAGCATCAAATTTGATTTAAGCAAAGCTTTTCTCTCGTTCTTTGTAAGTTCAATATTATTTGCTTCCAAATATAAATCAAAATTCTTTTCGAAATCCTCATCATCAATATATTTGACAAATTCTGATTTATCAGTTACAGTGACTGACATTGGAGTTGAATCTCTTATTTGTGCAATTCTAATTAAAATTTGAGCTTGTTTTTCTACAAAAGATTCAGCGGACGCTTCTTTTCGTAAATTATATATGTCCCTATTAGCCATCTCAAGTTTTCGTTTTGCATCTTTTAACAATATTTCCATATTTAGATATTCAACAACTTTCCTCTCATCAGGAGTATATGTACTAAAATCAGGTATCAAGTCAAAAACTTCTTGAATATCTGAAAATGTTGTGTTTACTTCTTCTTCATCATTTGTATTACTTGTCAATGTAACAGATGAAGCTAATTCACTAATATTAACAACATATTGATCACTCACTCCAAGATTATTATCAGTATCTTTACAGTGAATCCTCCATAAATAAGAACCTTCATCAAGGGTATTTTTAAATACATATTCTTTACCTGATTCAAGATCTTGTGACGAATTTATTTCAATCCACCATCCTTCATCATCTGATACAAATAAAGTACACTCAGACTCTTTATTATCAATAAATTTAAATTTAAACTCAGGATTTTTTATCACTGAGTTATTTAAAGGAGATATTAATGTAATAACAGGATTACTTTGTTCTTCATCTTTATCAAGTTTAACAGTAATTAATCTTGATTCAGTAACGTTAATTTCTTTATCATAACCAATGTAACTAGGAGCAACTACATCCAAGTCATATGTCTCATTTGATACTCTAAATTCCCTCATACCTGATAAATTAACCAATTCATCATCATTATCTAATTCAACAATTGCATCTGTAATTATTTCATTAGTTGCATTATCAATAACTTTTACCTTCAAATAATATAATTCTTTGACCATTATTTCTTTAGTTTTTATAACTTGATTACCACCTTCGTCAGTAGCAATCAAAACAACATTATAGATGCCTGGGCTTGAGTATACATGATCAAATTCATCTTGATTTTTTTCAGATCCATCATCCAAATTCCAAACTAAGTTAACATCTCCAATTGATCCTGATGTTTGTGCAACAAAATGCAATTCTTCATCTTCATAAATTATATCGTCATTAACCTGAATGTTTACGTCAAATGTAGAATCAACATTAAAATTAGCAACCTTTGAATTTGTATAATTCCCTAAATAGTTCACTGCTTCAATTGAATATTGCCCTGACAAAGTAGTAAGGGAAAACTGTTGAATTATTGGATAGGATCCATTACTAAATATATAAACATATGAAACATTTGTTGGAGTGTTAATTGTGATGTATGTGTCTGACTTATTTACAGCATTCATCATAATATTAACTACTTGACTTGGTGCATAACTTTGTTTATCAGTTGTAACATTAAAATATACAAAATCTAGTGTGTTTGGATTACAATCATCATCAATACTGTTATAATAAACTTCGGCCATACCTGGATTAATCAAATTATTATTGTCATCACAATCATTATCAATTTCATATCCATCATTATCACTATCAATTATTACTGTTTGGTTTGTTTGGGAAGTAAGTTTTACTTCTAAAATAAAGTCAATTGATTTATTCTCAAATCCATTTTTATTACATTCAATATTTAGTGTATAATTCCCTGAATAATCAAAACTTGATGGATAAAAATAATATCCATGAGTCATGTTAAAGCCCATCATCTCGTTTTCTATCGAACAAACTCCAACCCCAATGACAGGTCCAGAGTTTGTTGAATAATTCGCTTTAATTTCTGTTATTTGATTTACATAAATATCATCGTCAACTTTTATTGTTAAAAAAGTGCTTTCAACTGAGCTAACACTTGAATTGGTTTGATTACTTGAATTGTCAACTGCATATACTTCAAAATTATTTGATGATATTACTACAAAAAACATGATGAATATAAATACAAAAATTCCAGTTAATCGTCTATTAAAGTTCATTGATATCCTCCAATAACTTTAATGTCTTTTTTAATGCCAAAATTTGCTCATGGTCTGATATTTTACCAAGTTGATTTTTAATTAGATTAACTTTTGATTGGACTGGACTTTTTTGATCAAGTAATTTTTGTCTAAGTAATCCACGAATTGTTTCACTCACATCCATGTAATGGTTTTTAGAAGTCATGAATTTTAATTCATCAACTAAAGTTACAGGCATCCTAACTGAGACAATTTTATCACTCAAAGTTTAGATTCACCCCTGTTATCAATTACATATAACCTTGAAAAATCTCTAATAGCTTCGCTCCTAGAATTATAAATATCTTTATCTACCAAAGAATCAATCCATTTAATGATTTTTCTTGGCAATCTTACGTTTACTACTACTACTTTACTCTTCATACTGGTCCGGTCCTGTATATATTTAGTATATCGTAACGCAACTAAAAATGCTATTCAGCGCTACGAATAAGCAAAATGAAAAGATACATTTTGCTATACTAAGTCACAAAAAGTAGATTATATGACATTAGTATGATAAAACATGTACATATGTAATATATAAATGTTTCTGTGATGACATTTGTAAGATATATGTGTGACAGATGTATTTTTATTGTAACAATATAAATAGTAAAAATTTAAAAAATTTAAAAAACAAAAAATCAGTAACAATTTATCCATATGCTAAAACTAATGATTTTTATCCTAATTCCATAAAGAAATAATATGGTGTTGTTTGTGTATCCCCATTGTGACCGTTCTCTCCAACAAGCATTTGGAAATCATATGAATTTGAATCAAATCCTGCTTGGTCTGCATCAATTATTGAAGTATAGACTAAATTTGAAGCAGAATCACTGATTAAGACTTCATAAAAATTGGAACTCTGAGAACTACTGTTCACATTAATATTGGTAGATTTACAACTGTTAGCCGCTAGAGTTAAAGAACCTACACTGAATTCTGGATGCAATTGTTGATTAAATGTATTATTTACAGAGTCTCCATCATTAGTTGTCTGTCCTATAAAGGATTCTTCAGTTAATATTTCGCTAGCATCTGTACAGTTAACAGTTGCAAAATTAACATCAATTGCTCTTGTTGCATATACTTCACCAGTTGGAGTAACTACATCCCAATCATAGAAATTATTTCCTAGTGCATTTGTCAATACTATTTTTCCACTAATGTTCCCATAATATCCTTGCCAAGAAGGTGTAATGATTGTTGTATTTAGATTTAAGCCTGTAACATTCCCTCCTTCTACTAATTGTGTTTCTAAAGGTATTGAAAAATTACTTCTTTCACTTCCTAAAACTGTAATATTCACATTTTTAGGTCCATCTCTATTGTTAACACTTGTGTAATCTGTGGTATTTAATACTGTGAAACCTAATGAAGAACCATCACATGAAACATTAAAGTAATACACATTTGCTGTGCTAAATGTTCTGTTATATTCATACAATGAACTTCCAGCATTGTAATTCATTGTTGAAGTTCCTGTATCAACAAATGTAATATTACAGTTAGCTCCTGCTATTGATTCAGAACTAGTAGTGTTAGAATAATTTGTATAAAACTTAATTTTCTGTCTAGTTGTCTTTCTAATTAAATCTGTATCATCCCAAATTTCTAATTTTGAATTTTCTGATGCAGAGTATGAGCTGAAACTTTGTACTGTAAATGTTAAATTTTCATCATAAGTAACTATGTTGCAATCAGTACATTGTTGACTATTTTTTAATATAACTGGATTTACAAAATTAAGATTGTACAATGTCAATTTAGCAGACTTGTTTAATTGAGGTAGATTGTCAGAATCAATGCTAATTAGATTATTACTAATTCTAACATAACTATTGATATCAGCACCACTGCTTAAATTTATAGATTCAGAGAAATTAATTAATCCATAGTTTGGTTTTTCTAATACAAAATTCGTTATGTCTTCAATATCTATATTGCTAAGATCAGTAGTTTTTCCAGTATATTCATAACTTGGTACAACTGTTAACACTCTTATATTTGAAGAATTCTCATTACCTGTTAGATCTGAACAATTAATATGCCAGTTATATGTACCTGTAAATATATGATAAATAGCAAAAGTTTGAGTAGCTCCTTTTTCAACAAAATCATCACTGTCAATTACTGTCCCATCAAAAATTAATTTGCAATTACTAATATCATTTTCATCATCCACAATATAACTAAAATTTGTTAAATCTCCATTATCTCCACTTTTATTTTGCGGTAATATCAGACTAATGGACGGTTTAATGATATCAGATTCTCCATAATTTATCGTTACGTTATAGAGTTTAGGAGTTTCAAAAGTTCCACTTGATTCTAAATTTGCTTTATACTGGAAGTACCTATTACTTGAAACAGGAAGCTCGCTCAATGTTGAATTTCCTAATGATACAGACCAGGATTCACCGTTACAATTAGAGTCATCGCAACTTCTTACTGATAAATTTAAACTTGTTGCTGTTGTATTATAGATATTACTTACTTCTTCAGGTGATAAACTTCTATTCCATATAGCAATTTCATCAATTGTTCCATCAAAAAAGAGATCTCCTTGTGTTGAAGAAAATCCACCAATAGTAAATTCACCTGTGTTTCCTGTTACTGGATATATACCAGCAAGATCTGATACACCTGGTTTCCCATCAATATATATCGTTCTGTTTGAATTATTTATAACTCCAACTAAATGATGCCATTCCCCATCATTATATGATCCTGACAAATCGAGATATGTATGAGCCCCTGCTGCATTATAAGTTAATAACCCTACATTTCCAGCACCTCCATGTCCAACAGTCATTGAAAACAAAGTACTATATGTTGGTCCAGGTTGTCTTTTGAGACTTGCTGGGTACAAATCATCTATTGATTCTGTTTTAAACCAAACAGATATTGTAAGATGTTTTGCATTATCTCCAGTAATATCATTAGATGAAGGACCTATGATAATTTCTTCGTTGCTAGAATCAAAGACAAATCCACCGTTATATTTTCCTACTGCATCCCAAGTTGGACATTTACCAACTATACAACTAGCATCATTATTTTCTCCAGAATTATCTTCAAAAGTTTCAGCTTCAGTTCCATCATTTAAATGTGCTAGGAATGTATTGTCTAACATATTTATCCTTGAATCACTTCCTTTATTATCTGGAAGTTCTCCACTTGAGCTTGTTTCTTTGCTCCAACTAATATTCTTCCACCCAACAATAGAACCCGCATCAAACACATCAGAGGAATAAATTCCATCTGAAGAATAATCAGAAAGTGTAACTGAACTAAGTGTATTATTATATAGTGTATTGCTATGACTACCCAGATCCCAATTTGAGAATGAATAATTTGTAGAACTCCAATTAGATTTTGAAGTATTGTCATATTCTAGACAATTCCAAGTATAATAATTATTAACAAATTTATTTGTCGGGTAAATATTTTTTGTAAATAATGCTGAATCAGATATTCCAGAGATAATTTTATTCTCAACAAATTGCCAATCCCCACCATAATCTGAATAAAGTGAAATATTCTTTAGCCAAGTATCATCAGTTGCAGAACATTCAAGTCCTACTGAATTAAAGTCCACACTATTATCCATGTTGGATGGTGAATTCAAACTAACTACTGGAGAATTAACATCTACATAAATTTGAATTTCCCTTTTTTGGCTAATATTACTATTGGTTCCATCTGAACAGTTAATCCACCATGTATAATTTTGATTAGATAATGCTGCATTCGCAGTAATTGTCCCAGTACTTCCATTTGCAATTGATAGATCATAACCATAATTAATAGCTATTCCAGATACATTCATCCATAGATCACAACTTAAACTTTCTGCTTTATTATCACTAGGAATGAAGCTAAAATCAGGAGTGTTATCTGTTGTGTTTTTTGCATTATCATTTGGACCAACTAAACTAATACTTGGAGCAATTTGATCAGGAACACTCATATTTATTGTTCTTTTTTGACTTAAGTTTGAATTATATCCATCAGAACAACTAACCCACCAATAATACAAGTCATTACTTAGAGGAGTTGTTGGTGTTAATATTGTGGAAATACCACTAATTACACTTGAATTAGTTGCTTTTTCTTGTGCTGTACCCCCAGATGTTGCATTCATCCATAATGAACAATCAATTGTTGAAGCTGTTTCATCAGTTGCATTAAAACTAAAGTCTGGAGTTTTGTCACCAATTTCTATTGTTTCATTAACTGGGTCTTCAAGATTAATAACTGGAGCAGTATTGTCAAGTATTTCATATCCAATTGTAACATTATACAGCTCTGGACTGTAACTAGCGTCTTCTGAATAATAATTAGCTTTGTATTGGAAATATCTATTATCTTCAACATTCAAATTCTGTATTGATGAGTTTTCATATGTTTTATTCCATTCGTCATTTTCACAATTTTCATCATTACAACTCCTTGTTGTTAGATTGAGTCTTAAAACACCCCTTTTGTAATTATCTAGAATTTCTTCTGTTGATAATACTCTATTGTAAATTGCAACTTCATCTATAGTCCCATCATACTCGTAATCTCCATTTGGAGAAATTCTCCCTACCCAAAACTGATTTGTAGTATATGTTCCTACATTAGAAGAACTTCCTAAAGAATATTCAATACCATTGACATAAACTTTTGGTTTAGCATCTCCTTCAGTATAGGTTCCAATAATATTATACCATTTACCTATTTGAGTAATCGCGTTTGTTGTTGTTACATAATACTTACCATCTGCAAAAATACGAACTGCTTGATTGTACTGATAAAGATCTTGTCTAACTCCACCAGTTGTAGTATATCCTATACATCCTCGAACACCTGAAAGGACATCTGGTTTAATCCATGCTGAAAGTGTAAAAGTTTTTGTTCCACCTACGAAACTACCTGTGATAGTGTCACCTACTCCATCAAACATAAATGCGCCATAATGTTTTCCACTATTAGTTGGTCCGCTATCTATATCTGGAGTTACGTCTCCATTCCAAGTTCCATTGTGACCATTACCTGAGAAATCATAAATATGCGTACTACTTTCGCCATAAATTGAATCATTATTTAAATGCAACAACAACAAATTACCACTCATATTTGCTCCACCAAAAACAGCCTCTACTTCTTGATTATTAGGTAACTCTTCACCATAAGGAACACCCTCAACAAAAGAAATATTTGTCCAACTAGCAAGACTTGTTGCATCAATTACATTTGAAAGATATGTTCCATTATTGAATGTATAATTTAACTGCAAAGCACTTATTGTTTCATTGTAAAATGTTCTGTTATAAATTCCCAAATCAAATTGACTTTCGTTTGTTTCAATAAATGCAGGATCTAGTTTTGTAATCAATAAATTATATTCTTGACCAGGAACAAGGTTCTTTATCTTTTTCCATTCACCATAACAATTTTGTTTTTCAAAATCATATTCAACACACTTAAACAATTGTTTCCCTGTAGCATTAATCACAAAAGTTGCATTTGAAAAATCAATCTTTGTTGGATCAATTGCATAAGCATTTGCAGTATTATATCCTTCAATCTTAAGATTAATAATTTCTGTATCAATTCCTATTTCAAAATTAGAAGTTAAATTAACTTCATGGAAAGATGCATTCAATATTTTTTGTTTATCAATTTCAAATTTGACATTATTCTTATCCATTAATTCAATTTGAATTTCACTCAAATCATTATGTGATCTAACTAAGAATTTTGTATTTGAATCTACTGGAGTTACGTCATATGTTTCTAAACCTTGATCCAAGGTCAAAATATAGATTAGTCCAACAAAAGCAAGCATTATGATGCCTATAGAAACAAGAATCTGCCAACTAGCAAAACCTTTTTCTCCATCCATCCCATGGCTTTGCCTAATCATTGTTGTATGAATAACCTCCTTTTGCAATCAATGATCCATATAGATGTATTTTTGACAAATTTTTGATACCAGTATTCTTTGAAATCTCTTCAATTGATTTTCCAGCAGCAATAGATTGAACTATGTGAGAATATCTCAAAATCTTTGGACTAGCTTTATTTAAACCAGCTTCTCTTGTTATCCTCTTGACTATCTGGAATATTCTCTTTTCCGAAATTGTACTAGATTGACGGGTCGCAAGTAGATAATCTTGCATTGTTAATTTTTGTTTTATAACAAAAGATTTTAGTTGTAAACTCAATTTTTTAGAAATAGTTATAGTTCTCTTTTGTTCTACAGCGCCTAAAATAAGAGAATTTGTTGTAAACTCAATATCTCCTACATTTAATTGTACAAGTTCATTTACATTGCAACCTGTCTCAAAAAGAATACTTAGAATTATTTTGTCTCTATTGTTTTTTGTATGTTTTTTTAAATTTTGAAATTCTTGAAAATTAATAAATTCTTTATTGTCAAATCTTTTAATACCTATTCTAGTTTTTATTTTATCAGTAGATTTGTCGTCTTTTATAGAATTAATTATGTATGCTTTTCTTATACTATTTGAAGTTATTTTTGTCCCCAATTCTTTAGAATATTTATCAAATATTTTTCTAATACTCCTTGTTCTTAACTGTGGACTTTTCTTTGAATGAAAAATAAATTTTTTATTTGGATTTGAAAATTTTTTTAATAAATCACTCAATTTATTTGAAATAGATAAGATTCTTTTTGCTCCTTTTTTTGAATCATTACTACCTATTTGGATTGTGTTTTCTTTAAATGAAATATCAGAATGTTTTATGTTAACTAATTCTTTAGAAGTACATCCAATTTCTGAAATTATTCTAACAATTAACTCATTTCTATCATTTTTAATCAAATTTAATAAAGTATTTACTAGAGAAA
>Ga0233437_1001635_pt1 | contig 39677 bp, 22 predicted proteins | sample SI_122_August201_FD_182714 | JGI IMG/M metagenome (GOLD analysis project Ga0233437, IMG submission 182714) | Seawater microbial communities from Saanich Inlet, British Columbia, Canada - SI_122_August2016_200_MG | ecosystem: Environmental > Aquatic > Marine > Inlet | place: Canada: British... | reverse complement strand
CATAACACCATCCTTTTCCAGCTCTGAGAGGTTCATTCGATGTTGGATACCCCCGGTTCCTTAATGTTGAAAGACCACCATTGTCGGAGGTGAAAATGAAATATGTTTTGTCATCCAAACCCAGATCCTTGATTTTTTGAATCACTTTGCCAACTGATTCATCCATTGCTGCTATCATTGAGGCATAGGCTGGGTTATCCTGAATTAACTTTGTTGAGCCTTCATGTTCAATACGTTGAGTCATCTGGCCATTCCTTTCAAGACCAGTCAGCTTATTTTTAAAGTGATCAATATGTGTTACACTGGCCTGTATGGGTGTGTGTACTGTATAAAAAGCAAAATACAGGAAGAAGGGATTATTTTGAGTACTGTCTAAAAAATCCAGTGCATCAGAAGTTAAGCGATGCGTTAAGAACTCACCATCAGGCCCATCTGTAAGGCGTGGATTTCCATACGGGCTGTAATATCCCGATCCTCTTGGACTACCAACTGACCAACCACCGATATTTACATCAAAACCATGATCCTCTGGCCATGATCCTTCCTCTCCAAGGTGCCATTTGCCAACGTGGCATGTGGTGTAGCCTTCACCGGCCAGAGCTTCAGCCAGTGTAATCTCGTCAAATGGTAAAGAATGTAAATCCTGAGTTCCCAGAAGTCTGCGGTTCTTTGGATCCTGTCCGGGTATCCAATCAGTTATGTTTAATCGTGCAGGGGATTTTCCTGTCATAATACTTGCTCTTGTTGGGCTGCATACAGGGCAAGAGGCGTAGGCATCAGTGTATCTGATGCCCAGATAGGCCATCTTGTCCACATTTGGTGTTTCATAAAAGGTTTGTGGATTATTACAAGCTACATCTGCCCAGCCTAAGTCATCTACAAGAAATACAATGAAATTGGCTTGTTCCTTTTCAGAGCAAGCTGAGATTAAAAGTGTAAAAAGTACAATGATTCCTGCTTTCTTCATAATGCTAATGTCTAATTATAGTTTGCCTATCTTCTTTCAAGTTTCAGCCGTAGCTTTTCAAAAGGTACCGGATAAGCATGAATCCATACTTCGGGATTAAAATCTTGAAACTCTTCTTCAAAACCGATGATATAAACTTCAATATCTTTTCCTGTTTCGCTTCCATCCAGCGGGATGAAATAGGTGTAATTTCGATTTGACCGGGAATTAATGTATTCCCAGGTATTACTTTGATAGGATTGAGCTCTGTCAGGAGCACCTCTGAGTTCACCATCAATTTTGGCTGCGACATAAGCTCCTTCAGTGCCATGTATTCCGTTAAGTGCGATACATAGGTAAGAATTTTGAGCTATTTCATCGAGTTGGAATTGAGATTTCCATATTTGATGGCATTGTAACTTGCGATTATCAGGGTAGGCAAATAAATTTGAGGCCCTCCATTTACTGCGGTCAAGTGCATCGCCATCTTTATATCCTTCTATTTCACAAATTCTTGAAGGGAAAGCTTTGAATCGCAAATATCGTGTTGCCTCAGGGATAGATATTGTCATTTCTGTGCCGGCAAGATAAGTTAGTTGCTTCCAATGAACGAGATCGGTAGAGATTTCTACATAATTACCTTCACCTTCGAGTAATGGTTGCAGAGAGAAAATATCATTTGTTTTGATCCTTATTTGGTCAAGGTTCAGCACCTCTCCCAGGTCTAATCTGAAACATCCACCATTGATTGATTGATCTCTGTTATACTTTTTCGATTGCCAAAAAGCTGTTTCCATTGAACCGTCAAAAAGATTTTTATCCCAGATGCCTCTGTCAACAAAGGTCTTTTGATTGAAAAATGCTTCCTGTGATGAACGTACCTCCTGAATCTCACTCCATCCTGATCTCTCAATTGAGCGTACCTCAAGAGCATTATTATCAGCACTGAATACAGTAGCTTCATAAAGTGATTCCCAGTTTGTGTTATCGATCTTTTCAAGCTTCTTAAAAGAAGCAACTTTTCTTGTCAGATCTTTCTCTAGCTTTTTGCCATCAAAATCAATTTTCATCGTCACTCTCTTGGCAAGTTTTGGTAATTCCTGATCATTAATTGACAGAGACTTGAAGATTTTTGAATTAGCAATGCTGAAATTACTACTGGTACCAGGCCAGCCCAGAATATCTATTTCAACAGTTTCTCCTTCAACGTTTTTAATTACCTCGTACTCAGCTCCAATTATGGCAGGCTCATCTATTTCCTTGTTAGATACCAGAATCAGGCATGATCTGAATGGATCAACCTGAATGGAAACAGTACTACCCGTTTTATACTTACCAAGCACCTTCTCAGTAGGATGAAACTGTCGTACTTCAACATTACCCCTTCCGGTAAGTCCAATCTCGCTGCCAATAATAAGGTCGTAGCTGACAGATTCCCAACTCAGGTTTCTCAGTGTAATAATGCGTGTATTTCCGTCACCTCTTGATACTGCATGCGGTCCATACTGATTCTCTGGTAAAATAATTCCATCAACCATAATGTCCCGATACTTACGATGCAGATTATACAAGCGGGCAAATTTTGGATACTCATCATCTCTGAGTAACCATGGATTACCATATACTTCAGGTGCGAGAATCAGGTTTCTGTTGAAAGCCTGCAAAACTAAATCATCATCCCAATAATCCGGACACGAGCTGATACAAACACCATGATCTTCTGTAAGTCGTTGCAGCTTGGGAACCAGCCCTCTACTTATCGCTTTGGCTCTGTGGTGAGGAGCAGTGATGTCATTTGACATGAAAACATCAATGTATGTTTCAGATCCTCCCCATAAAAATGTAGTTGCATATTTTTCAGCTTTTTTCAAACCAAGACGATGATTGAGAAGGATTAAGTCAGGACTGTATTCCCTTGCTTTTGTCATCATTTCAATAAAAGCATCTTCATTTTCAGGGCGTAAGGGTCCACAAACAGCATCAAACTTGAATAAGGCAAATTCATAGTCTTTACACAGACTAACCATTTGATCTATACGAATTTCTTTTTCCTCCGGGGTGTCGCCAAATCCATCTGGTCCTCCCCAGACACCCAAACGAATTCCATAGTTTTTTGCTTTTTTGTATAAGGGATCGAAACCGCTGGGAAATTGCTTTCTGAACCTGTCTGATTCAACGGAACCGTAAAAACGTTTTCCATCAATAGCACCTGCATCAAATGCATAAATATCCAACTGCATACCGTATTCACGTTGCAACCATCCAAAAAACTCCAGATTTGTAAGAGTTTGGGATTCAGTTGCTCCCTCATTGGTATTATTAATCCATGAAAAAAATTGAGCTCTTGATGGTGTACGTTCATCCGCACCAGGATATACATCTTGTGCAAGGCAAGTATAAAAACTTGAGATAATTAGTAGAAAAATGAGTTTCAGATGGTTAATCATTGTGAATTGTGTTATAAAAATGGCTTAAAGTTAGCTGATTCAATTAATTATCCTTATTTTCGCCACGATTTATAAAATTACTATATCATGAATATTTACGTAGGAAACCTCTCATATGGGGTTGATGAAAGCCAACTAAAAGGAATCTTCGAACAATACGGAGAGGTTTCATCAGTTAAAATTATTAATGACAAATTTACCGGACGTAGTAAAGGTTTCGGTTTTGTCGAAATGGATGATGACGATGCCGCTCGTCAGGCTATTGAAGAAATGAATGGTCATTCAGTGGATAATCGCAACATGGTTGTTAATGAAGCTCGCCCTCGTACAGAAAACAGGGAAAGACGCCGCTATTAATTTCATCATAGTATTACTAAGAACTGCCAGAAAAACTGGCGGTTTTTTTTTGCCAGATCTCATCGTATTCAGTCTTTATTCATACTCACTATAAAAGATTCGAAGATCTGGCCAATATAGATTTTGTTTTGAAGCTCAACTGCAACAGATCCTGCACTGATAAGTGTTCCATCATTGGAGAAAACTAAATTTAAACTACCTGTGCTGCTCTCACATAGGTAGATAACTGTTGGAGATGGATTCTCGGAATCTGATATGTGTTTTACAAATTTCATGGTCTTTAAATGACAGGCCACCAATAAATCCTGATCACTGAATCTGATGTTATCAGGGCCTTTTGCTTCACAAAGAACTCTCTTTTCAGATAGCTGCCCATCCCAAAATCTGTACTGATAGATCTTGTTTTCTGTGGCAGCACTAACATAAACAGTATTATTCAAGTGATTGATTCCGGCAGGCATACCCAGCTTGTCAGCAACAATCGTCCAGTCATCTGCTCCATCGTAATAGACAATACTCCCCTTTTTTAAACCCAAAATCTGTTCCATTCGGCTACCTCGTTTTGATGCATCATTACACACCAGAAAACTTCCATTATTAAATACCGTAATTGCATTTGGAGAGACAAGTAGCGGAGAAGAATATAGTTTGTTAAATACCAATTGATTCTCTTCTATCATGTATCGTATCACAGGGTGCTGATGGTCCTCATCATTATGGCTGATAACATACAGATATGGAATGTTATCTATTCTGGCTAAATAAATACCATGGGGCTTGAAAAGCAAACCTTCTGGTTCTCCTTTCCTTTTCAGAATACGATGGCTTTGTTGATCAGGATAGTATTCCTCTATTTCACCATATGCTTCAGTATCAGTTCGGCGTGCTGTACAAGATATCAGTAAACGCTCATACCCGGCCGAATTATCTGCCACTATGTCTTCAGGGCCATAACCGCTTGGAATAGAGTGTACATCCTTATGACTCATTTGTGGAAGACTTGTACAGAAGTTGAACAGGAAAAGCATTGTAGCAATCCCAACAATTTTAATTGGATTATTAATACTCATATCCCAAAACTAACTATTTTTACATTAATTCATCAGCCGATGCTTAGCATAATAATCAGGCTGTTTTCCTAATCTGTCAGAGATAAAACAAAGAATATGCAAAAAATACTAATCTTTCTCCTGCTCATTGTCAGCTGTTTAAGTTGCAGTCAATCACCCTTGCCAAATATCCTCTGGATAACAATCGAAGATACAAGTCCGCAATTTATTGGTTATGAGGGCAACGAGGCTGTACACACCCCGAATATCGATAAACTGGCACGCGAGGGAGTTCGTTTTGCTAATGCCTTTGCAACTGCCCCGGTATGTTCATCGAGCAGAAGTACCCTTATTACAGGTTGCAGAACCGAGGCTCTGGGGACTGGAAATCACCGAAGTGCAATGCCAATACCAGATGCCATACTTGGATTTCCACAATATCTCAGGAACTTAGGATATTACACCTCCAATAATAGTAAGACAGATTACAACACCTCTGCAGCCAGGAGAATTATTGATTCGGCATGGAACGAATCTTCGGGCAAAGCAGGTTGGTGGAAGCGAGAAAGTGACCAGAACTTTTTTAGTGTTTTCAATTATAACAGCAGTCATCAATCCAGAACAATGACTAATCCATATCTCTGGTATAAGGAGAAGGTTTTTAATAAGCTGCCGGATAGTTTAAGAACTTACCCGGAGGAAATAGAAGTACCGCCCTTCTATCTGGATAGCTATGAAATGCGAAAACATCTTGTAAGAGTGCATAATTCTTTGAACCTGACGGATGTAGAAATAGGATTGTTGCTTGATAGTCTAAGGCAGAATGGTCTAATCGAATCAACAATAATATTTTTCTATGCCGACCATGGTGAAGGAATTCCTCGTGGCAAAACTAATCCGACAGGTTTCGGATATAAGGTCCCGGCTTTTGTTTGGTTTCCTGAGAAATTCAAGCATCTGTCGCCCTGGCCTCTGGGTACAGTGACAGATGAACTTATTAGCTTTGAGGATCTGCCTCCAACAGTATTGAGTCTTGCTGGTGCCGAAATACCTGACTACATGACCGGCCGAACGTTTATCGGTAAAGACAGGCAGGAGCCCCGCTCCCTGGTGTATTTATCGCGGAATCGTATTGATGAATCACCTGATTTGGCCAGATCAGTTAGCAATGGAAAATTTCTGTATACTCGGGTCTTTTTGCCTCGGTATCCAATCCTGAAATATCAAAAATATTCAGATGTCTCAGATATTACTCAGCTGATCCGTAAGGATTTTGATGCTGGTATATTGAATGAAGTACAGGCTGATATGTTGAATCCTCGCCCGGTAGAATACCTTTTTGACCTGCATCAGGATCCGTGGGAGACTAATAATTTAATTAATGATGATGCGCACTCTGCCATCCGGGAGGATATGAGAAATGAATTGAAGGCTTCTATTCTTGAAATAAGAGATATTCATTTTCTACCGGAGTATGAGCTCAAAAAGATATCTGAAGTAAGTACCCCATATGAGTATCGCTTAACTGAGGCGTATGATTATCAGGCTATTATTGATGCGGCCTATCTGTCAGGGGTGCAATCGGGCTCTGTTAGTAGAATTCTCGACCTGCTCGATAATGAAAATCCTGTTATCCGCTACTGGGGTGCTGTTGGTGTTCATAATCAGCTTGATAAGTATCTAAAGCACATTGAAGAGATTCAGGCACATCTCACAGACTCATATCCTCCGGTTCAGATAGAACTGGCTGCAGTTTTGTTTGAAATGACAGCCCATCCGGCGGCAAAAGATATATTGGTGAGTTTCCTGAATAGTGATAATGGAAGGGAAGTTGTTCAGGCATTGCAGATGATACAGTATTTCGATACAGGGATCGATTTTTTTCTGCCTGTAATAAAAACAATCAGAAAGAAATGGGACAATAAAACTGTTGATGCTAATGACCGGCAGAACATTACAAATTGCAGCGATGTTATTTTGCATTACACAGATTCACAATATCTTATGTATGAGAGGATGGCTGCATGGAATGAAAAGGAGGAATGAAGGTAGAGAATGATTTATCATTCGATCCAAAGAACTGAATTATCAGTACCATATTCATTCTCTTCCCACAGATCATTTGATGGATCAAGAATCCATTGTCCATCTACAATAAATTTATAGGTGTATTTGCCAGGCTGCAAATGAACCGGGATAATCCAATTATTGTCGACAAACTTCATGGTATAACCATCTTCAGCCCAGGAATTAAAACTGCCACTTACTAAAACTGAAGATGCTCCTGAAAACCCTTCAAGCGTAAATTGGTGGTTGGGTTCAATTGCAACAATTGAATTAATATAATCTCCTGATCCTGTTTTGTACGGATTTTGCGGATCAGTAATCCACCTGCCATCAATTAAGAATTTATATTCCCAAGTACCCGGACCTAAATAATAGGAGGTTTTCCAGCCTTCATTATCCTGTAGCATACTTATTTCTCCCGGGTTCCAGTCATTAAAACTGCCTGACAGAAAGACATTTGTGCTTGACTCATATCCGTCCAGCTTGAAAACTCTTGGCTTTCCCAGGTTGATTACAGAATTTATATTTCCTCTTCCATCAGGAAGTTGAAGGGGGTTGTCAGGGTCAAGAATCCATCGCCCATCAATAATGTATTTGTAAGTATGACTTCCCTGTCCAAGATAGATTGGAAGAATCCATCCATCTTCTGACTGAATCATTTTTAGTTCTCTTACCCTGAAATTATTAAAGCTTCCTGCGAGGAATACTCTTTTGGCATTCTTGTGTCCGCTTAATTCGAATATCTGATTGCTTACGTAAAAGACAGAGTTTCTGCTATCACCCTTTTCTTTTTCGGTTTTTTCGTTGCCCGGATCCTTAATCCATCTGCCATCAATTATGTACTTGTATAAATTTTTGCCCGGTGTTAATTCAAGTGTTACCGTCCAACCATCATTGGTTTTTTCCATTGGAGTTTCAATAGTGCTCCATGAATTGAAGTTTCCTGAGATGTATGCCTGTTGAGCATCACGATATCCGGGAAGGAAGAATTTGATCTTGTTCTGATTTGATCTGATTGCCAATGGATTGTTCAGTTGATTGATTCCATATCTGATGTTCTGACCCTTTCCCGTGTCGCGATTGGCCATGTGTTCCATTTCTGATCTGAAAATCTCGAAGATTTTGGGTAAATCTCCAATTTCCTGATTCATGTTCTTGGATACTTCTACAATAAACTCGTCAATCGACTTCGCTTTCCATTGGATTCCTTTAATATTGAATTCTGGCTTGTTTAGCCTGAGACTATCTAGAATCAGAGTATCCAGATCAAATTGTTCACTAAAGGCTTTAAGTTTTTCCTTATCCCAATTAAGATTAAGTGTGAATATAATTCTGTTGTTCTCTATCCTGCAAGCTTCCTTTGAGAATTCCTGCGCATGCAAAAAATTAAAGCCTACAACAATGGAAATAAGTATAATAAATGCTCTCCTCCTCAAAACTTTCATAATCCCGTGGTTTTGTGGAAAATAATTCCAATTTCTTTTTTCGGTAAATTAATTCGAATCCTATTCTTCTCAAAAAAATCATAGCCCAGTACTCCATCTACCGGGTATCCGTAGGCCTCTGACAGAGCAGCTAAACTTGTAATAATAGCCTGCATGGGTTCAAAGGCTGATTCAGCAATACTGAAATCATTCATCAGCCCATATAAAACTTCAATATCCTGCCCGCCAATTCCAGTGAGACTTGTTCGTCTGGTTATCGTTACTGTTTTTAAAATGTCTTTTCGGCAAGAACTGCATAATACATTTGACTCAGCCCCGGTATCCAGACAGAAGTCCAGCTTTTTGCCACCAACTTTTGCATTAATAAACATGATACCATTTCGCTGAACTACTTTCCAGGTCAGATCATCAGGGGGCCATTCTTTTTTTGATGTACCAAGTGGTTCTCCACGGCGATTAACAGGGAAAAATTGCAGTGATTGATTCCTGAAATCGATCAGCATTTCCTGGTTTTTAAGTAGATTCATACCTATCAAACCAAGTATTTTAATCCCCCGCCGATTTTCAATATGCCCCAGGTTGGTCACATCAGCTTTAATGTTCCTTAACACCAGATTGCCAATTTCCAGGCGATCAACATGTGCTGATCCAACTATAGCCTGGTCGCCTGTGATTCCCCCTGAAGTAGTCCTTGGTTGGCTCCTTTTTCGAAAATATGTCTGATTCAATACCAGATTGCTTGCACCGGTATCAAAAATAAAATTTCCGTTTTGGCCTTCAATTGTTGCCTCAATTATGAATAAACGTCCAGCGCGTTTCAAAGGAATTGTAATTCCATCCGGCAGGTAATTCAATGACCCTGATCTTAGAGGGCTGAATGCCAGAAAAGTGAGGATTACAAGAACTGCCTTTCTAACTGTTCGATTCATTTTGATTGTGGACAATGATTTTGTTCAAGTATAAAAATACTAGTATTTTTCTGTAACAATATTATAATGATAAGTTCTTTATTGTGATCCCATCGAATTAGGGTCTTTTAATTTGAATTATTACAAAATCAATCATTTAGCCCGATGTAATTCTTATAACATTTCAGGGAGTTATTTTCTTGTGTATATTTGGCGATCAAATTTGAAACTTATGAGAGTAATTCTGTTTTTCCTTTCAATAATTGTATTATCTGCCTGTACCTCATCACCAAAAATTTATCAATTCAGAGGGGATAATCGAGATGGTGTTTATAATGAAGAAAATCTGCTCAAAGAATGGCCTGAAGAAGGACCAGAACTTGTTTGGACAATTGAAGGACTAGGCAATGGATATGGTACCCCGGCAATTACTGACGACAGGATTTTTCTTACCGGAGAAATTGATTCAGTGGCACTCCTTTTTGCTCTGGATCACTCTGGTGAAATGATTTGGAAGAAAGAGTTTGGATTGGAATGGATGGTGAATTACCCGGGTTCACGTATGACACCAACGGTTGTAGATGACTTGCTGTATGTTACATCCGGAGTTGGGGATATTGCTTGTTACGGAACTGAAACCGGAGAGCTGATGTGGTCGCTCAATATGTTGTCAGATCTTAATGGAAAGAACAACAGATTTGGTTTATCCCAATCACCACTTGTAGATGGTGATTTTGTCTTTTGTGCTCCCGGAGGGTCAGATACAAATTTTGTAGCTCTCGACCGCTTCTCAGGTGAAATAAGATGGATTGGGAAGGGACTGGGTGAATTCGCAACTCATTGTTCTCCCAGAATGATTGAGCGCGGTGGTCGGAAAGTGATTCTTACATTCTCTGAAAGTTCTCTTATCGCTTTGGATGGATCCAATGGTGACTTGCTGTGGAATATGGAGATGGACACTCTTGGGATGATCTATGCTAATACACCGCTGGTTGATGGAGATTATCTCTATTCAGTGACAGGAGCAGGTAATTTTGGAATCAAACTAAAACTGAATGAAGATGCTTCTGATTACGAACTGATATGGAAGAATAAAGCCCTGGATAATGTGCATGGAGGGTTTATAAAACTAGATAATTACCTGATTACAAATGGATATCGGAAGCAATACCTCAAAGTTACTGACACTGAAACAGGCCAGATTGTTGATTCATTACGTACAGGAAGGGGAAGTCTGGTTTATGCGGATGATTTGTTATACCTCTACAATTACCGTGGATTTATACACCTGATTGATTTGAAAGAAGGTAAATTGGAAGAAATCAGCAAGTTTAAAGTTTCCGCAGGAAGTCGTGAGCATTTTGCTCATCTTACCATAAAAGATGGTGTGATGTATGTCAGGCATGGTGATACCTTAATGGCTTATTCGATTCAGGCTGCTGAAGAATAAGAACTGCATTGCATTTGTCTGTCAGAATCGGGTAATTGTCTCATCCAGAGATAAACAGAAGAAATCCAAAACCCAGAATCCCTGCTCCTGCACCAGGGTTCAGACTGGCAATAAAGGTGACTCCGATTCCCATCATTATCAAACCAAATGCTTTTCTCTTGCTTAATTTGTTTCCACCGAAAATCATAATATCTAAGTTTTTCTTTATAGATCAGAAAAACATGAAATGTTACACTTTCGGTGGAAAAAAATACTAATTAATCGATTATTGCTTGATTAATCTTGTTTGTGCTATTCCTCCTTCAGGAGTGATTGCAAATAAATAATATAAACCATCAGCCAGGGAACTCAGGTCAAGTTGTTCATTTAAGCTTCCGGCCTGTGTGTTAAGGCTTTTATGTATCACCACCTGGCCAAGAGAATTAACAACATCCAGCTTGAATTCTGAGCCCTGCAATAAATTTATTTTAATGTTAAAAACACCCTGGCTTGGATTTGGATAAACGATCAAATCGGGTTTGTTAGCACTTAGCATTTGCGGATTTGAAATGCCAGTTATCCGAGGCTTAATATTAATACCATAATCTTCTACCTCACCAAAGCTAATGTCCTCACATGGGGTTGGAGTTTCTCCTTTTTGCATCATGACTCTCATTCTGGTTAAACCATAAACTGCATCTTCAGGTATAGTTATTTCTCCAGTAATCTCTTCAGTAGCCCCTTCACTTATAACCATCTCATTTGTCCCACTGAAATCACCATTCATATCATAATCAATCCATACTCTCCATCTTTGTGTTACTGTATCTTTCTTTATTTCTGGCAGTAACCTTATCGAATAAGTATCTCCTTTATGCACATTTGCTGACCTGTAAGGAGTATAATTAGAGTAGTCATATCCGTTTGTGCGGCTTTTCATGTCAGCAAATTCTATTTCTCTGATGAACTCATTCCGTACATTTTTACTAATAACCGGACAATAAGTGATTGGACTGGCAGCTACAAGCAATTGGTAGTCTTCTACTTCTCCAGGGTAGTTGCCGCAGGCAGTGTAAAAATCTTCCTTAATCTGGGTTGATCTTATCCGTAAACGGGTCATTTGCATTTCAGCATTGTCTGGCACACTGATCATTCCCATAACCACGTTAGCTTCATCCGGTGCAGATAACTCCAGAGCTTCTGATTCCTGGAATTCAAAATCATTATTCCAGTCAATCCAGGCTAGAACTGTATCCTGAAATTCGGCTGAGCTCATATGAACCTCAATAGGGTAGTACCTGCCTCTTTCAATAACGGAATGCTGGTCAAGAACTTCAAGATACTCATCATCATTCGAGAAACTCTCAATATCACCTACAAAAACCCTTTTGATATGTGCAGCCTGTGATTCCATTTGTCCACTTCCTGAACAATACTGATAAATCGGGTTGCTGGGCTTTGTTGATGTTTTCCAAAGACCTCTGCCATGGGTGCCAATAAATATTTGTTCTGTTCGGTAGTGAAGTTCAATATCTCTGACTAGTACATTTGGAAGTCCTTCACCATATGCAGTCCATTCTTCCTGTTGATTGTCAATGTAATATAGCCCGACATCCATTCCAACATACAAAGCATTATTCCATTTGTCATCGAAGGCCAATCCTCCCGTTGGGATATTAGGCAGGTTCTTCGAATAATTGATCCAATGCAAACCAGCATCATATGATATGTAAACCTTTTTACCGGCAGTATAACCTGACATTGATACAGCTACTACTCTTTCATTTTTGGGATGTACTGCGATACGTGTTATACTTAAATTTGGTAGTCCGTTCGAAATCTCTGTCCAGAATTCTCCACCGTTAATTGTTCTCCAAATCTTTGAGCCTTTTGATGCGAAGATAAAATCTGGATTAGACTCACCAATAGCCATCTCCTGCATGTAAGTATCCCCACCAAATGACCCGATGACCTGCCAGTTACGCATTCCATCAACGGATTTTCTAACCTTATCATTACCAACAAAGAGTATATCAGGATTAGTAGGATGAATAAGCACCGGAGTCACCCAGGCTCCTTCCCCGGGTTGACTTATTGAATGACTGCTGCACCTCCAACTTCCATTCTGTGTACTTCCGTAACGTGTGGCTGGGTCTGAATAATCATATACCAGATTCATGCCGTCAGCACCAATCCAGGCCCACCATTTCTCAGAATCCCAATGATAAATTCCATTATCCTGTGATCCCCACATATACAATTCAGGGTTTGACTTACAAACAGCTATTTCATATATCTGGGTGCAATTAGCATTATCAAAACAAGTAGTCCAATTCTCTCCCTTGTCAGTTGAGTAAGATAATCCCCCATCTGTACAGGTGAAAAGTGTGTCTCCTAAATAAACCATATCATGAAAATCGCAATGAGTATAGCCGAGATCATTGTTCCATGTCCACCAGGTAGTGCCTGTCCAGGTGCGTCCGCCATCAATAGATTTGAATGAATTCATTGTGCCGGTGTGCATCTCACTGGTATCGGTAGGTGATACTGCAAATGCGAACATATAGTTATGTGTACCATTATCAAAGGGCAGTTCGCCTATCAGAGTAAAAGTGTCACCACTATCAGTAGATTTGAAAGTCCCTTGCATTCCGGTTGCTAAAAAAACTGCCTCCGGATCTGCTTCTGAAACACTGATCAGAACTCTTCCACTGACAGATATGTCATTTTTATTGAAGGATTCTCCACCATCACGTGATACGTAAAAGCCAGTAACTGTCGAAGCATAAACCGTTGTAGGATCACCTGGTTTAAAACACAAATCATCGAATTGTCCCTCATTAACCAAATACCAGTTATCCCCCCCATCTATGGTCTTATATAATCCGATTGAAGTAGAAACAAAAAGAATTTCCGGATTATCGGGGTTCATTATCAGATCTTTACTGTTTTTTCTTAAAGGAAGATCAACTTCGAATCCTGTGATATTCCAACTATCTCCACCATCTTCACTTTTAAATACACCTGATGTGTAAGTGTAACCACCATCACCATCACCGGTAGATATAAATATTTCCTGCGGATTTTGAGGGTTTATTGCAATGCCTGAAACTCCCATACTGGGCAATCTGTCACCTAAAGCTCTCCAGGTTTCACCTCGGTCAATAGACTTCAGTAATCCTCCGGCAGGTGAGCCGGCATAAATAATTTTTGAATCGGTAGGATCCACAGCCATACGATCAATCCGGCCAATACCAGGAGACCAATGTCCGGCCATATTATCAAACTTATCCACGGGAAGTTCAATCCAGCTGGGTTCAGTTTTGAATTTTGGAGACAGCTCTTCGAAAAGTCTTATTTCATGATATAGTTTCTCGCTGTTCATCAGGCTTAAATCACCACTGGGATAAACCCTTTGCTCAACAAAGTATTCCCATCGCATGTAACGCGAGTACTCAGTTTCTTCTCCCTTATCCTTGTCTGCAAAATATACTTTCGCAGCTTCTTTTATTGTATAGAAATTGGCAGATGGATCGCTCCATATGCTGTGAAAATCCTGGGCTGAACTAGTGCTTGTCATGCAAAAAGCAGCCAGACAAATAGTAATGAGAATTGATTTCATGACTTTGTGTTTTGTTGATCAGAACAAAAATAGACATTTGAATGGATAGTAAATGAAAAAACTGTCAGGAAACATCCTGACAGTTATCATTTTTTGATGAGCAATTTTTGTCTGCTCATTGAGTATGGATTGGCTATGCCTGAAGGCTTATTTTTTGATCAGCTTCTTTCTTTTAGAGTGACTCTTCTTGTCTTTGTCCTTTTTTGTAGTCGTAATGTGGTATGTTTTGCCACTCTTACCCTTCATTCCCTTGCTTTCTGTGGAATCTACCACTGTGACTATATAAATTCTATCTAAATTCACATCTAAATCTTCAATCTCTTTGATATCAGCTACTTCGATTGTAACTATTTCACGATCCACCAGTGTTTCTATCTCATAATCAAGAACCTCAATTTCCACTTCGTCTACCAAGTCCTCAATTATAGATATTTGAATATCAGTTTCCTCGATTTCATTCTCAATGTCTTCCAGCTCGGTTTCCAGTAGCACAACTCTTTTAATCTCAGTCTCCTCGATTTCATTCTCAATGTCTTCCAGCTCGGTTTCCAGAAGCACAACTCTTTTAATCTCTTCTTCAAGTTCCAGCTCTTCAAGTTCTATCTCTTCAAGTTCTATCTCTTCAACTTCGATATCAGCAATTTTCTTAGCTGCCTGAATAATCTCAGAATACTTCTTATAGTCTTTCTTAGCAATTTCTTTGCCATCGAGTTTTAATAGCTGGGTGCCTGCATCATTCCAGGTCAAAACTACTTCGTACATCTTTCCCTTAAACTCAATCTTTGTATGGACCGTTGTATCAGCCTCCTGAGCACTGATCTCTGAAAGATTCTGAGAATTAACCGGGAACGGACTTTGAATAGATGATGTAAAAATGATTACGATTGCCGTTAGGATAAATAATCCTGCAAATGAAGTTCTCTTTTGTTTATTGGAATTAACTTGTGTTTTCATGGAAATTCTTTTAATACGTTTTAATAATTGTCCTTTCCTACCTGAAAAAGCAGGTGAGAGTCGAACATTCAAGCTTAAATTATCCTGCACATGTGCCAATGCTTTGGCATAATTGGCAGGATCTCTGGTAATGCTAATTGCCAGATCATCACAGGCCAGCTCTCTGTTATTTTTAACCTGAGATTGTAAATACCAAACTGCCGGATGAAAAAAGAAGACTACTTCAACAAATGATAAAAGCAGATTGATAAGATAATCATGTCTCTTTACATGCGCCAGTTCATGAGAAATAATAGCCTCAACCTGACTAACAGGCATACTGGCTAAAGCACCAAAAGGAAATAGAAGAATTGGTTTTACATGTCCGATAAGAGTAGGGACTAAGATTTTTGCCGATTCTTTAATTTCAACAAAAATACCAAGGTTCATGCGCTCAGAAATCCGCTGAACCATCAGTTGCCAGGCCATGGATTGTAAGGCAATTCCAGATGATTTTAGTTTTTGTACCCTGCTGTATCCTCCAATCAAACGCACTGAAAAGACCATTAAGCCAGCCAACCACAGAATACTGATATAAGGCAATGAATTGGAAAGAACTTCACTGAAATTACTTACCTCCTGTCCTTCGAATGTTTGTAGTTGTATAAGTATCAGACGAAAACCTGAAAATTCATTTCCGGGTGATGCTCCGTCAAACACTGATGACTGGTACAAATTAATAAAAGTGAATACAGCGATCAGGAAAATCGAAACAATCCCTCCAGAATGAATCCAATAACGTGCCTGGGCCTGATCCTTTCTGATAAAACATAGTATCAGCCAGCAAAGCAGTGTAATTGCTGTGCCCTGCCATAAAGAATGAATGATAGTCTGACCGAGAGACTGAATCAAAGGATGAGATGACAAAAGTTCAAGCTGACTCATTATTCATCCTCCTCCATTTTACTGATTAAATCTTTGATCTCTTTCAATTCCTCCGGAGAAGCTTTGTAATTTCCCAAAGCCTGCATTACCAAACGACTGGCTGAACCATTGAAGGCCGTATCAACCATGCGCTTGATCAGTAGTTTTTGCGTCTCTTCCTGTTCTTCTACAGGTGCATACACATGAGTTCTACCCTCAGATCGTCTTTTTAACATATTCTTCTCAAGCATGATCTGCATGATCTTCAGGGTGGTAGTGTATCCTACCTTTTTTGATACATTCAAACAATCATTTACAAATCTTACAGTCTGGGGCCCGTCTTTCCATAAGATTTGTAAAACTTTCAATTCGGCATCTGTGGGTTTATTGCTCATACAAATATCATCTACGAAATATTTCGTAACAAACATATACGAATAATTTCGTACCACCAAAAGATTTATACTATTTTTTGAATAATACCGCTTTTAATCAATGGATGCGGCCTGAGCAGTGCAGGTATTCGTATTATGCCTAATCGTAAAGAACCGGATTTGTCTTCCAGTCATTATTTTTATCATATCCAAAATCAAAAACTCTCTGGTGTCTTTTACGTAATCTAACTGATTCTATTCCCAAAATATCATCGCTCGACCTTAAATCCTGTCCGACAAGTCGAAGTTCAATCACATAATCACCTGGTTCGGGCCAGAAATCCAATAAATGATGTTCCCAATCCCTTACATCCGGATCATAAAGATTCATGACAGGACCAATTTTTATCCCATTCAAGTATGCTTGCCAGATACCATAGTCAGGCGCTTTTGTCACAGCCAGAAGTAACCTAATCGGTTCTTTATTCTCTACAACAAATGGGATTTTTACAGATGCTTGTTTGCTGTCAGGATTAAAAAACAATTGACCTCCCGGATAAAAATTCAGGTTTTCCTGTATTTCAGCCTTGCCTCCAATACACATAAATGCATTGAGAGTGATGTTCTCAGGGAAACTTGCAATGTCGAGTGAGGGCAATATGCGTTCTTCAGCAGGAGGTGTATTCCTTTTTACAGTCGGCATGTCGGTTTGGTACCAGAATGCTACCGTGGCATAATCATCAATTCGTTCATTCCAGCTATGTGCACGATGTTCTTTGTTTTCATCCGGAGAGATCCAACCAAAATGTTCCATGCTAACTTTGATGCTTTTTTCAAAGACGATCGGATCAGCAAGATGCCATCTGAAAGCCGAGGTATGTCCTCCAACAATTCCCCATTGATCGAAATATACGGTGCCGAAGTATGGCGTATTTACACCGCTTTTTAAACCCCAGGCCGATAAGAAATAATCCTCTGTTCCTGTACCCCAAATAGATGGTTCTTCTTCTCCATCAATATAGATCTTCTCATCACCCTCACCGAACCATGAAGGACTTCTCGTTCGCACAGCCATGACCGTACCCACATAATGCCCTTTTCCTTCCGTTTCGAGAAATACATAATCTTGTCCTGAGAGAGTAGGGTATTCCTGATGATAATAGGCATAGAAATAAGGTGTCTTTTTTGATATTTTCTTTTTCTTGATCCAGTCGATATTATAGTATAGCAGGTTGATTTTCTTAGTTTTACTCTGATTAAGGACTTCTATTCTTATGGATTTTCTGAAAGGCATGGGCCAAAAACTGTTGTAGGAATCAGCATCCTCAACAATAACAGGCTGACTAATAACTTCAGATCGTTTGCCAAAACAATTCGCAAAAAAATCTCCGAATGGTACTTCCACTCCTGGTTCATCATGGTCGTCATAAAATATCCTGATCAACATCTCCTGGTGAGTAGCCGAACCTTCAGGTGCCCATGCATGTTTTCCTGCTCCAAGAAAGGTAAACCACATATGTGTAACTATTCCGGGCCCCTCAGCCTCCAGAACCACTTTAGTTTCACCAGGCAGTACCCTGGAGTTATCAGAGTTATGGGGTATTCTTCTACCGGTAGAATCAGTTTTTGTAGACGTTGAGCGCATGCTTCTGCCATCCATCGGATTGAGCAGAAAATCCATAGAGAAACCACTGTTTAAGTCAGTTTCAGATTGACATGAACTAAGAGTAATCAGAATGATTATTACAACTGAAAGCTTGTGAAGCAGTTTCATAATTGCTTGGTTTAGTTTAAATAAAGATAACTATTAAGAACATACTCTTGCTATCTTTAACAAAACTTAATCTCTGGCCATATGCTTCGAAATAAACAGCTTCTTATTGTTCTAATACCAATTTTTCTCATCTCTTGTAATCAACAAGTCAATAAAGAGAGTGGGATTAACAATCTGGATGGATTATTGACTCAATTGCCTAATCCCCCTGTTGACTATAGAACTGCACCACTATGGGATTGGAACGAAAAGATTAATGAGGAGGATATTGCTTTTCAATTGCAGAAATTCAAAGAAGGTGGCCTGGGTGGTGTATTCATTCACCCACGTCCCGGATTAGTTACTGATTACTTGTCAGATGACTGGAACAAACTGTACAAATATACCGTCGAGAAAGGGAAGGAGCTGGGGATGAAGGTATGGATATACGATGAAAACAGTTATCCCAGTGGTTTTGCTGGCGGACATGTGCAAGACCGTTTTCCTGATTCATATCAGAATGGATCAGGCTTAGGTTTATTAAAAGTTTCTTCCCTGTCGGATACGAGTGGATTGAATCTGAGAGTTGAAGCTATACTCCAGATGGAAAATGATACTCAATATTATGTTTTCCATCGCACTTTTGGAGCTGAATCTTGGTGGTACGGAGGATTCCCCTATGTCGATCTCCTTTATCCGGGAGTTACTGATACTTTTATTCGGGCTACCATGGAGGGATATGAGCGTTCTTTTGGAGAAGAATTTGGGAAGACTGTTCCGGGCGTTTTTACTGATGAGCCGAATCTGCCAGCTGCAAAAGGACCCGGTACCCTGATCAGGTGGACTCCTGACCTATTTGAAGTTTTTAAAGAGCGATGGGGCTATTCATTGCAAGACAATCTGATCTCCCTTACAGAGGAATACGGAGAGTGGAAGAAAGTAAGGCACAATTATCATGAGCTAATGCTGGAACTCTTCCTTGATCGCTGGGCCGTTCCATGGAATAAATACTGTGAAGAAAATGGCCTAATATGGACCGGACATTACTGGGAGCACGGATGGCCGATTCCGGGGGAAGGCTATGACGAGGCTGCCTTCTACATGTATCACCAAATGCCAGGAGTAGACATGTTGGGAAGGGTTTTATGCGAAGATGGTATGTGTCAGCAGTTTGGCAATATAAGGGCTGTAAGGGAGCTCGCCAGCGCTGCTAACCAGTCTGGCGCAACCCGCAGGTTTAGTGAAACCTATGGAGGTGGGGGATGGCAGGTAAGTTTTACTGACTTAAAGAGATTGCTTGATTGGGAATGTGTTTTGGGAGTAAATTTTGTGAACCAACACCTGTCATATTTCTCCATGCAGGGAGTGAGAAAATTCGATTATCCACCATCATTCAGTTATCAGGAGCCATGGTGGGATCAACATAAACTTCTGGGAGATTATACCGCCAGGATTTCTATGGCATTATCGGCCGGAGAGCAAATCAACAAGGTTTTGGTTTTACAGCCAAATACTACCGCCTGGATGTATCATGCCGATGGTGATCGTCATGGCGAAGAAATTCATGGATTATCAGTTGGATTTAAGGAATTCATCATGCAGCTCGAGGCTGATCAACTCGAGTATGATTTGGGTTCAGAACAAGTTCTGAAACGCTTTGGATCAGTTGGGAAGAACGGTCTGCAAGTTGGTGAAAGAAGTTACAGTAAGATTATTATTCCTCCCGGAATGCAAAACCTGGATTCAAATACACTAAGATTACTTGAAGAGCTCTCGGGTTCAGGATTAGAACTTCTGGTACTATCTGATTCTATTGACTATTTGGATGGAGAATTTCAGAAGGATATCCTGGCAAAGGTATCTTATTCACAGGCAGCTGATTTGAAAGATTGGTTTGAACAAGAAGATCTAGACTTGAGCACAATCAAAGGTAACCAACAGGTGGTATTTCATCAAAGAAGAGTTCTTGATAATGGTGAACTACTGTTCCTTGTCAATTCGTCAGCAAGTGAATCTGCTCATCTTCAGTTATCCTGGAAAGGAAAGAATTTGTATGAAGTCAACCTTATTACCGGGGAATTGCATTCCATTAATCATACGAAAAACGGAAAGCACATCGAATGTGATCTGTTTTTACATCCGGTAGGTAGCAAACTATTAATTTCAAGTGACAAATCGCTTGAAAACCAGGTGTTAAAGGACTTAAGTTCGAGCTTCGAAGGGGGAGTGACTATACCTTCTTCCTCTCCATTGTTAGCAAGCAGATTGTCAGATAATGTGTTGACTATTGATTATCTGGATGTTGAGACAAAGGATTTCAAAATATCTGACAGCTATTTCATGAATGCGATGTACAAGCTATTTGAGTGGTCTGAACTTCCGACCGGAAACCCATGGCAGCATAAAATTCAGTTTAAACAGACATACATGGATATGGATTCCTTTGATACTGACACCTGGCATAAGATTACTTATATGTTTGATATAGCGGGTGATTTAAGCCCGGATCAGCTACGATCATTGAAATTGGTTGCTGAGCGTCCCGAAATATGGACAGTATCGATAAATGGCCATTCAGTTGATGCAATGGCTGACAAGTGGTGGTTAGACAGGCACTTTCCGGTTTATTCCATTGGAGAATTCGTACAAAAAGGTATAAATTCAATCGAATTATCGGCCGACAAAATGTCTGTCTTTGCTGAGATCATGCCGGTTTACATTCTCGGAGATTTTGCCCTGAAAAATGCTGCAAAGGGATTTGCTATTGTAGCCCCTGAACAGTTTGGGACTGGAGCATGGAATGAAAAGGGATTACAGTTTTATTCTAATAAGGTAGCCTACAAACAATCCTTCATGCTCGATGATAAGCTAAAAGATGGTGAAAGATGTTTTCTGAAGACCAATGATTGGCAAGCTGTTGTAACAGAATTACTTGTCAATGATGAATTTGTCGTAAGCATTGCCTGGCAGGATCAGGTTGATATCACTGATTTCCTGAAAGCAGGCAAAAATACCATTGAATTACGCTTAACTGGAAGCTTAAAAAATACTCTCGGTTTCCATCACAAAGATCTCACAGGCTGGATCGACGGCCCCTTCAGCTGGAATCAGGCTCCTGCTAATCAGCCACCAGGATCTGACTACCGGTTCATGGAATACGGGATCGTTGGGGGAATACAGCTGTTTATAGTAGAGGTGGAGTAGGACGGGCTAGCTACAGGAATCGGAAAGCTTATTGATTTAGTTGGTATAAATATTGGAAATATGGACTCTGTTGAATACAAAGGTAATCCTTGCTTAACAATATGATAATCTGTTTGATGATGATCCATTTATAAAGTGAATATTATGTTAATGATAGAGTGAAAGTTAATAGGTTTTCTCTGGGGAAGGCTGTTTAGATATAGGATTATTTATATGTTCCAAGAGACATAACTCAGCACGTATCGGCTTTATCATCAATTTGAATAGCAGTTAAGAGAAGTACGCGGGTAATTTAGATAATACTAGATCAACCTCTTGTGGTAACAAATCATACGGTAAAACTAAATGTTTCATCACCTTACTGTTGAATCGTTCATACTGCTCAATCTGATCAATTGCTTGTTCCGTGACATTGTCAGGAATGGCCAGATTTAATTTGAAAGCCAAGTTCTCCGTCCAAATATTATAAACGCCCGGCTTGCGTAGGTATAAAATAAAAGTTGGAAGAAGAGTTCTAGCACCTTTGATCGGGGATTCTGAAAAGAAATTTGCAAGAGAGCGTATAACATTATCCTCTTCTACCACCCATAATTTGCCAATCCACTTGTTAAATTGATCAGGACTATTGCAAATTTGCGATGATTGGATATTTGTAACCTGTCTTCCGAATCTGGTGGTTCCAGTTTTTCCTTTAATATTTTCGGTATTCAAATAATGGAGGAAATTCTTAATATCTTCCGTTGACATTCTTCCATTTTTTCTATCAAGAATTTTCTTGGCCGCTTCCTCAGCCCCATTTCGAACCGAGTGAAAGGATGCATGTTTCAGATATTCCTCTCTTATGCTCTCAACTGCTCTTTTGATGGCTTCATTCGATGGGCGGATTGTGTCACTTAAAGGATTGAATCCTTTTGTTGCATTTTGATTGATAGGTCGTCTTTTCAAATTTCTTGATTGATGCTGTAAATTTGATTTGTCAGATAATGCTAAATCCTCCTCGGTAAAACGATTTAATAATTCATATTGGTCTTTCCCTTTCAGAAAATTAACTAAGAATGAAATCGGAAATTCCCTCCATTCAATACCATGATTATTCATTGAATTCCTAAAATTTACCGGAACTTTGTTGCCAATTAACATAGTCCTTACGTCAGGATCATCAGGTGTTACGTAGTAACCCTCATAATCTAGAAGTTGGCCCAGGTGTTCTCGAACCACTGTGCCCTTCTTTAACTCGACAATAAGTTTAATACCATGCCTGTCGTGAAACAGAAGATCGATCCTTTTACCCTTGACAGATACTTCTTTGCCAAGAGGAGTTAGTCCTTCTTCGATCAATTCATGGTACTTATATAGAATATCCTGAATTGTCTTTTCATCCATTCACTTAGTTTTTTTGTCAACAACCTCTGGAGCGAGTATAGCCTAAAATTAAGAGATACTTTCCTAATATCAAAGCTGATCTTAGAGTTTGATAATCTTACCATCTCTTTACTTCACTTCAATGCAAACAAACAGTATGCTATGCATAGTTTATTATGATCATGAAAAAAATATTTACTGTATCCAATTAATAATCACTCTGTGACATTTTAGCGATGAGAATTCATCTTCGATTAGTAGATATTATTAACTGTCTCTAACAATACGCCAATTTTCATATAATATAATGGCTCTGCAATAGGAATGTATAACTGTGAAAACAATCGCCCTTTTAAAATAGATTTTATTGATCTAATAGAGAATAAAACAATTCAGTAAATCTTTCCAAATCTGTCGCATCAAAAAAAAAGATATCAACTTGATAATCCTGATAATAGAATAGGATATTTGACTTTTCTACTTTAAAGGATAAGTGTTCCATCAGTCTTGGCTCAAATACCCTGATATAGGTGATCAAATTCCTGATACAGGTCAATCCTATCAGGTCTTCCTTCAATACTGGCATATCAATCCATTTAAACTCCAAGTTTGTTATTGATTGATCATGACAAAGAATGCTTAGGCAGAGAGGATATATATTTTCTATATGAATATGTAAATTATCTACTGAGATTTGAGTATAACCTTTCTGAATCTGACTCGGAAAAATTTCAAATTTTTCAATTGGGTCAGCAGCAAGCTCCCCGTTGTAAATCATTTCCGTTCGGACTTTGCTAATATCGTATAGTGCATCCATACAAGCAATGGCATGTTCCTGAAACAGTCTATGAATTGAATCAGGATCACAGGCCAATAGAATCAATTTGTTGAGAGAATCAATAATAACAACTTTTCGCCAAAGATATGGTGGTTCTGTATCCCTTAGTGTCCCAAAGACACAAAGATTTGGATCAGTAGGGTCAACAAAAACCCCTTCAAGGTCTACCGCAATTGGGATCCAATTGGGATCGAAAAATAATCGTTCTTCTGTGTCATCTTGTGGGAATTCAGAAAGGTACGTTTTGTAATGTTCGATGAGACTCTCATATGTTGGGATGACCCTGAATGTTAATTCTGATAAGCTTTCTGGGTAATCCGTCATTTCACCAAGATTAGAAGCAATCTGAACCAATTGTTTTGAATACTTATTTAAGTAGTCTGAATTCATAATGTTTTCGAATTTAAGATTTTTATCTTGGAATAATCACGGTCTTTTCAGCACGAAGATAATATATTGAACAGTGCACCTTGTTGGTAAGGGGTTAGGTCCGGAAACCAAATACGTACTAGCCTTAACGCTTACGGCAATCTGGCGGAAAAATTTTATTTTCTGTGGAAATCATAGCTTGCCCCGATCCATCGGGAATGCGGCTATGCACGATGCCATTATGTATTCACTGTTTAGGTGCTGGCCTGTAGTGTTAATCCACAGGAATGGCTTACCGATGTGTTTTCTCTGATGCCCCAGCACAACAACGATTATAGTCTGGATCTGGCTGAGATGTTACCGCTCAAGTGGAAAGCCTCCAAACCTGTTCAACAAAATCCAAGAAGCCTGCAAGAATAGTTGCAGCTTTTTTGGAATTACCTGCACAATCCTGGATACTGTTGAAATGAACCTGGAAAAATAGAACAAAATCGAACTATTTTGGACATGTACTAGGCCGAAGCCTTACATTTCAGTTAACTGTTCCATATCCTGAGAATTCAATTAAGTAAATATATCCTTTGTCTCTGGCATTTTTACACCAGTTCTCAGCATAAGTAGTGTTATTTCCATTATTGTCAAAATGTGTTTTGTCATATTCAAGCGTGTCTTGAAACGTATACCTATAAATACCAGAAACAGAAAAACCGTTAATTGCTTTTTGGACCACATCGGTAAAGGGAGCTTTTGCTAACCTGCCAAACAAAATTGTATTTGCTTTGAGATTCCACTCAATCCATGACTTACCGTTGTGATTAACGGGATGTCGGATAATTGAAACGGAATCCCCTTGTTTGATATATTTCTCAATCCTTGAGAAATAATTATTGAAATTAAACTGCTTCGCTCCCCATGAAATAAAAAACTTTTCAAAACCAGTCTGAATAGGAATTCCCAATCTTTGAATAGTTTCGGATGGAAAAGAAAATTTTTGAGCTGACAAAATTGCTTGTTCTCTTTTCCAAATTATAAAAACCAACCTGTATCTTGCTCTTGTCAAAGCAACAAACAAAAGCCGTCTTTCTTCCTCAATTTCTTCCTTGAATTTAATATCTAACAATGGGTAAAGCTCATACTCAATCATAGGTGGGTTTGTGAAGGAAGGTGGTACTATCACCACATCAAATTCTAGTCCTTTTACTTTATGCATGGTAGTTAAAACTACTTCTGTTTTCCTTTCATTAGGATTTACTTCTCTGTAATATTTATAATAAATTTTGCTCAATTGTCCATCATCCTTCTGACTAACTTCCTTGACAAATTCAATCAAGTCATTTTGAGTTGAATCTTCCTCCATTTGACTTCCAAATTCCATAAGAAGACACTCAAAAAAGTCCAAATAGTATTTATCCCAGTTTGGAAAACGTTGTATGACTTCGGCTTTTTTTATTCTATAATTTGAAATCAAACAACTTTCTATAGGTTTGCTTAAATCTTTATTATAAAAATCAATAACCCAAGCAATTTCTCTGATTCGTGTGAACTGTTCACTTTCGCCTTGAATTCTTAAATGGATATTTGACAAATTTTCATTCTGAATTTTATTATATGCTTTGTAAATCTCTCGATTAGAACGGAACATAATCGCAATTTGCTGAAACTTCTCATTTGGCTTTTCTAAATGTGGTTCATCTAGAATTTGTTTCAGCTTATCTAACCAGTCTATTCTTTCTTCTTCCCAGTTAACTTCCTCACAATAATTTTCCGCTTCTGTTTTTTTAATCGGTATTAATGAAGTTATGCCAAACTTTTCATCATTTCTTGTAATTATGCTTTCCGCCAAAGTCAGAATTGCTTGATATGACCTGTAATTCCGACTGAGATGTAATTCAATTGGATTATAGATGGAAGCAAATTTCTCGTAATTTTCTTTTGGGCTTCTGCTTCCTCCTTCATTCACTCTTTCATATCCGTAAATACTCTGGTTTGGGTCGCCAATTACAGTAGTGAAAGTGTTCTTCGGATTTGCAATAAGTTGCAATAGTTCCAGCCTTTCATTGGTAATGTCTTGAAACTCGTCAATGAAAACATACTTGATAACTCCAAGCTGGTTGCTGATAATTCCGGGTTGACTTCTTGCTGTTTCAATAAATTTAGGAATCCATTGAGCAAATTCTAAGTTGCGGATTGATTCTCTTAAACAGAATTTACAAAAGCCATGAAATGTAAAAACCTTCAATCTTCCAATGATATTTGCATAACCAAGCGAACTAAAAAGTTTTGTTAATCTTTCTTTTAGTTCAACTACAACTGCTCGGTTGTAAGCCAATACCAAAATATTTTCGGGCGGAACATTTTCATAATGAATTAATCTGGCTACTCTCAAAGTAAGAGTATATGTTTTACCACTACCAGGACCAGCTATGACTTGAATGTTTGAATTAAGTGGAGCTTCATAAACTTTAATCTGTTCTTTGCTTAACCCTTTCCCATCTCGCAATTTCTTTTCTTTATCTATCAACTCTCCATATACTGCTGTGAGCAATGCTTCATTTCGATATTGATATATTAGCTCATGATCTTCTCCAAGATTTCGAATTAGTAGCGACACAATTTCGTCTTCATTCTGACAACCAAAATAATCAGTAATGAATTTATCTTTCTCTTGTTTGGTTTCAATGCTTGATAAACATTCAAGTGCAATCAATCTTAGCTCTTTTAATCTCTGGGTTGTTTCAAAATCTTCGTGAACCTCTTTGTCTAATGAATTACTTTCTTCATGCCGAATTTCCTTTTTGGATTGTAAATACAGTTCAACTCCCATTGGCAAGAACGTTCCTTCATAATGTAAGTAACCTAACCAATTTGCTAACGAAAAAAGGTTTTCAATGTAGTCGGTGTCTTTATCCTCTAGACCTAAATCAATAACAAGTTTTGAAGCATTGTATCTTTTGCCTTTTTCTCCCTGAGCGATATAATTATTAGTTACATACTTTAAAATAGAAACTAAATCTTTTTTGAAGTATATCAAAAATTTTTTCCAATCTTCTTTCTCCTTGCAACCGTTATAAATTACTTGAACAATTCTTGGTTTCTGTCCGAGCTTATGGGTGATTAGAGTTTGATGCCTAACCTTTGGAATGAAATCAGCAAGAGTAAATGCAAATTTAACTTTGTTGCGTTCAAAATCTTTTTGCTCTTTCTGAATTCGTTTTTCATCAACTGTTGTATTTTCGTTTGCATCCGTCTTTACACACCAAGGTAAATTATTGTCATTGAAAAATTCACCTGCAATAATTTTTTTCTGTTCTTCTAAAACACTTCCTTCAAATTGTTTCTGCTGTTTCTCTGTTGTCATTCCCATCAAATTTTTTGATAGGTCAAAAACTGCTTCAAGTGTGGGGTAATATGGTTCTTTCCAACTGTCATTAAAATGTTTCAATTCATCCATCTTTTTTTTTGTTGGATATATTATGAGCTCGTTTTCGTAATGAAATATTTTTTTCTTCTGACATTTGAAAATGAGTTTCAGCAAGTCAGAAGAGTTTGAAAGTTCTGTGCCTGTCAAAAGTTTATTTAGTTCAATTGAAATTGTCTCTGTTGTTTCATTCTTCTGATTCCATTCCTTTTCAACTTCTGTAATAAGTTTTTGCTGTTCTACACTTTCAATCTTGTTGTCAAGCGGTTTATTGAATTCACTAAACTCTAATTGTCCAGGTGCATAAAAGTCAAGTTTAATTCTTTCCAATTTTTCAAGCCAATACAAACTCAACCTAAGAAGTTGGTCTTTGTCTTTTATGTCATCAAAGATTGATGTTTGGCTGAGAATGTTGAAAGGCAAAACAATTGGTTTGTCAATTTGAGTTTCAAAGTTTCTGAACTTGGAATAATATTCAACGACTGCTGAATAAACTGCAACTAAGTTTGTCCATGTAATTCTTCCGTTTTGTAAAAGCGTTTTGATTCTGCCAAAATCATCTTTCTCAAAAAAACATTTAGTTTGAATTGGATTGTCGATTGAAAACCCTGCATCAATTAGCTGCCTAGGATTTCTTCCTGCTCTACCAACTTCCTGTAAGTAATCTTCCAAGGTTCCCGAAGGACCGAAGTGATATACATAGTGAATGTTAGGAATATCCATCCCCATTCCAAATGCTTTTGTTGCAAGTAGGATGTATGTTTTTCCTGACTTGTAGGAATTGTATACTTCTTGCCGTTCTTCTGCATTCATTCCTGCATGAAAGTAGGCAACCCTGCCCGTGAAAGTTTCTCCACCAAAAACATCTTTCAACTTTTCCTCTAAATTTTGAATATTTTCTTCAGCATCCCTTCTTCTGCGAACAAAAATTAGACAACGACTTTTTTCAGGATTGAATTTTCCATCATGCAAGGCTTGTGCAATGTTTGTTAGTTTCTCATCAGCATCTATGCTTGTTTTAAAATTTAACGCAATATGCTCCCTAACTGGGTTGTATGCTTGCGTATAGTTTTCTAAACGAATGATTGAATTGTTGAATCTGTTTTGAAAGTCATTGTATATTTGTTCTGATACGGTTGCAGAAAAAAGTAAAAGCGGAAACTTGCTATTTGATTTTACTTTGAGAGCAATGTTTACATTCGCACTATTCAAATAGTCAGGTCTAAAATCTAATCCCCATTGAGAAACACAATGTGCTTCATCGTAAACTGCATATTCAAGCCCTCCATCATTTTCCAAGCGCATTCTCAAAGCATTGACAAAAGACTTTGACCTAAATCTTTCAGGGGTGATATAAAGCAAAAGAGTTTCACCTCCTGCAACTCTTCTGTAAATTAATTGTATATCTTTTCTATCTCGATTGATATAATCTACACTTCCATAAAAATTGAGTTCCCAAAGTTTGTTTACATGGTCTTCCATTAACGCTTTCAACGGTGTAACTACAATAGTTAATCTGCCTGAAATACTTCCACGATATAAAGCAGGTGCTTGAAACAAAATTGATTTTCCTCCTCCTGTTGGAAGTGTCACTAAAATATCCTTTTCAGCTGGTAGAATTTCATTTAGAAAATCATGTTGATAGTCAAACCAATTGTGAGTTATAGAACCTTCTTTCAAGAATATATCCCTCAACGCTTCCTTTGTTGCTTCAATGTCTAACTTGATTTCTTCTTTTGGTTTTGGAGATGGGAAATATGTTTTCAATGTTTTGTACTCTTCTTCATATTCTTTGTCGCTACTCCAAATGGAAATAAATTTTCTGGTCGCTTTCCATTCTTCTTCTAAACCTACAAAATCCCCTAATCGACTGTCAGTGAGCCAAACTGTAGAATAATTATCTGCAGAATGAAACAGCCACCGGAAATAATCGATAATAGGTTTTTGAATTTTCAGCAGAACGAAAACATCTTGACTTGATGAAAAAGGTTTTGAATTGTCAACTTCATCATCCTCATCTTGTTTATTAGGATTGTTTTGAGAATCATCATTTTGATATTTCAATCCACTTTCCGTTTTTTCGGCTTGTGCTAAATATCCTGTGCCTTTTGCAATAAACCATTTCTCATCTAACTCAAAACTGTCAATAATAAAATTAAAATGATGTAAATCTTCTGACTGAACAATGTCAGGAATTTGTTCCTTGACAATTATTAGAAGTTTTTTTTTGGTTGAATTACTTATTAATAAACTGACTTGCCGAATAAGCGAAGCTTTAAAGTCGGGAACATAGTATCCGAATGAAGTAAAATAGTCATACAATTTTTGCTTTTCACTTCTTTTGTTAATAATCAAAACTGTTGGCTTGCTATTTTTGAAAATAATATCCTTAACAAGATTTGTTTGATAAGTCCAGTAGCGGTCCCGGTATCTTGTTTCAGGATTGTATCTTGTAATTGAAAGTTTACTCGAATAACTTTTTGGGATTACATACTTGCAATCTTCCTTTTTCAATTCATCTCTTGTGAAAGAACATTCAAAAACCTTTGCTTCACCCAATTTGTTTTTCAGAAGCTTTTTGAAATCATAATTGCCCCATACTTGAAATGTGTCAAGCATTGTTTTTTCAATCCAGAAAAACTCAAAGTAGTCGGCAACATTTTCTATGTTCAGTTTTTTTAAGTCCTCTCGATTTATTTCTACTCGACTTTGTCCTCCTGTGAAGTAAATCCAAAACGAATCATTGTTGAGTCGCTGTTGGAATATTCCATAGTCCAAAGTTTTAAGCAATGTTTTTTGTGAAACTGAAATCAAGTCGCTTTCAATTAGAATCACTGAACGATTTGATTCTTCAACCATACTAATTGCATCAACCAACTTATCCGGTGAAAAGCAGAAATGATTTTCGGATTGCGAATTAAAAGGTGATTGCTCGGTTATAAAATCAAATGTTGCGTTTTCATTGAGCAAAATTTTTATTCTGCTTGGAATGTTTGCATAAATCGGAACTTTGTTTTCTAATTTGCATTTCTCAATGAATGATTCCAAAAGATACTTTTCAATACTTCCATCGGTCAAACTTGCAACTTTGTTTTCGGAAATGATTTTCGAATAATCATCTTTCTCGCTGGCAAACTGAATATTTGGGAGTTCAGAAAGCAATGGATAAAACTCCCTTGGAGAAATAATGATTGTAGGTTCTTTGGTTTTTGCAGCAATGGAATTTTTCAATTCTTCTGCTTTAACACTACCGGATTCTTTGCTTATATAAAATCTATTTCTCTCGGTTTCAAAGTGCTCATAAAGTTCAGTTGTGTTTTCGGTAATGTTTTCTCTCAATAGATTAATGAGATTAAGAAAATTTGCTGACTGAAATTTTTCAATCTTTTTTAATTGTTTTTGAGGAATATGAATCAGGCGAATTACTTGATTGGTCAATAACTTTAGTGTGTGTTCAACATCATCCTTTGCATTGTGTTTTGTATCTAATGCAAAACTTTTGATAGTAGGGGATAAAATTGTTTCAAGAAATAGCGTGTCAATAATTCCAATGTTTTCTGGTAGGTCAATCTTTTCTTTTAAAAGCGGAATGTCAAACTTCTCAATGTTGTGTCCTGCCAAAAATGAATTTGAATTACTAACTGCTTCTTTGAATTGAGACAATATCTTTTCAATGTCTTTCTGATTTGTTGCATTGGCAATTTTTCCGTCAACAGAAAAAGCAAGTTCTTGAATGTTGTGACCATTAAATTCAAGGTCAAAAACGAAAATGTTTGATTCATTGATTAAGGATTGAATGATCGTGAAAATGTTTTTATAGTAAGCAGGGTAATTTAGTCCACTCTTTAGGTTTGAGTTTATGAGAACAATTTTATCAGTTAGCGAAACCGAATTAATGATTTTGGTTTTTGTCTCATCAGAAACATCATTGAAAACTTCTTTGAATTCCTGAATGTTTGGCAAATTGCAAAGTGAATCATTCCAAAGAATCACCTTGACAAAAGCATTTGTTGAATTTTCAGCCCATTGGCGAATCAGTTCTAAAATATCTGCCTTCAATTCTTGTTTGTTTAGAGATGTAAGAAGAAATTGAATGTCTTGAAGAATGGTGGCAGCAGTTGTCTTTTCAATTCCTTTATGAATTCCATTTAGCTCATTTTTAACAATTCTAAAAACTGAAACTATTGGTAAAATTTCAATTATGGATTTCCTTAGAGAATTAGCTTTATGTTCAAAGAATACTTTCTCTAAAAAAGAATAGTCGGAAGTAAATTGAGAAAGTTTAGACAAATTAACTGCATCGGTTTGTCCTTCCTTTCCTTTTTTTCGTGAAGGAACTGTTTTGAAAACTACATAATCATTGTCTGTGATTAATGGCGTAATGAGTTTAGAAGCATGAATGTAGCAATCCACTTTATCATCAAAACATTCTACAAAGCCAAAACCTTTTTCGGAATCATAGAATTTCACTTTACCAATTTTCCATAGACCAGTGCATGTGTTTGTTGGTCTCTTAAATGTTGGTTGTCTTTCCTTTAGCTTACCAGATTCACTCAAGCTATTTAATTTGATAGGTTTAGGTTTTTTAATCGGCAAATGAATTTTACCCAGACTGGTTGGTTCCGAAAGTTTATCAAATTTTGGAGTGATTGATTCTGATGAAAAATGATTTTTAAGTAACTCGTAATGTTCGGTTGAAATTTTACTATTTGGATTATGTTCAACATTGATTCCTTTAGATTCAAGAAACTGAATTATTTCTGAAATACCAATATTCAGTTCCCTTAAAACTTTCGAAAGTCGTATAGTGATATTGTGATTTTCCATTCAGTTAATATTAATTGAATGGTTTAAATTTAGGAATAAAGCGTTGATTAACTGCACTCTTTGACGTAAAATCACCATTCTAAAAGGTGGTAATGTTTTTACCCTGAAGTGGCATCATTTTATGTTGTAGCTGAAAGGCAGGTACCCAACAATTGAGCAAGGTGATATTGGCTTTTTTTCCGAACCAATCAAATACTTTGTATCTATCGCTTTGGATGTAACCTTTAAACTCCCGGAGCATCTTCCCTAGCCCTTCACGCCCATGCCCCTTACGGTAGTTAAAAAGCACAGCATTCTGCAAGGAAGAATGGTCTTCCAATAAAACCCTTGGTGGGTTTTGCTTTTTACTTTTTTATCTAGAACCTGGATGGTGTTTCGTCCATCTGCAAGTAACCCTGGCCTAAGACCAGTCGTTTTTGTTTTTCAAACAACGGAAGTATCAGGTTGGAGATTCCATCTTGCCAACGATTACTGGTATTGGCAGGGATATGAACTTTCTCAGACTTAAAAAGCTGAACTTGTCGGTGAATTGGTAAATGATCAACATATTATCCACTATGATCTTTGCCAACAAGCTGGCTCCTGCAATACTTTTTTCTATAGGAAAGGTGGATAGAACAGCGATTAGTCCTATACTCTGGAGATTTAGTTCATCATCAGACTTAATATATCTGGGAGGATTATATCTTTTGATAAACAGCTTTACAGGTATCAGTTCAAGCTTATCGGTAATCTCCTTGCCAATACACTTGTGTCCTATGTAGGCAATTCCCGCCTTGCAAATCCCAACTCAATGGACTTGTAAGGCGCAAATTATATTGCTCAATCTGATCAATTGCTTGTTCCGTGACATTGTCAGGAATGGCCAGATTTAAGTTGAAAGTCAACCTCTCCCTCCAAATATTATAAACGCCCGGCTTGCGTAGGTATAAAACAAAAGTTGGAAGAAGAGTTCTAGCAACTTTGATCGGGGCTTTTGTAAATTTGCGGTGATTGGATATTTGTAACCTGTCTTCCGAATCTGGTGGTTCCAGTTTTTCCTCTAATATTTTCGGTATTCAAATAATGGAGGATTGAGATGTCAGACCAGCTATGGTCAAAATGAAAGTTTCCAATTGCTTCTGTTCTTTCGAAGGAGCAGAGATCTATGCCACACTAGCAAGCTTTGTCTCAAGGTTCAGGAAACACGACCGCAATGTTTTCTCCGAATTATGTACTACCTTCGAAGGGCACAACTACATTACAGGGTAATATACATCTGGTAAACGGTTATAAAAATTATATGAAATCCAAGAGAGTAAATATAGAATTATCTTCTTATGAATTCGAGGCACTAAAGGCAAACAGCGCGATCAGTGATATCTGTGGTCAATATTTAAAATCAGCAAAGAGGCTTGGAGACTATGTCATGCTTGATCTCTTTACCCATGAAGCAAATGATTTAATTGGCTGGGTAGCTGCTGAAGCAAATCACGCAAAAAGCGCTAGGGAAAGTGATCTTCTTAATTCTGCTTGCGACGCAATCGAAGCGAATATATAAATTTCATTTTTGCATACCCTGGTAAACAGTTACATTTAGATATCGCACCAGACAAACTCGCAGTTCTCCCTTGGATTATACTACTGGTGAATGAAGGCTTCCTGATTACTGGTCTTCTTTGATATAATATAGTCACAGACTACCGTATAGCCAATATCATGTCCGGATGCCTGCAATATTTACTGTAATGACAGGAGAAATGCAGTTGCACAGTTTATTTGGTATAAAGAGCAGTGTATTTCTTAAACCAGAACCAATCATTTCTATAATGAACAAACGAATACATCCTGCCTTGTAGTTAATATTATCCCTCATTCCATTACAAAAAACACTACGATTATCCCTCATTTTAATACATGAAATGAGATAAACTACCCTCATTCTATTACATTAATTAATATCTTTGCCGCACGAACTAATACAATAACAGAGATGTTCAACAGAGATATCATACAGGAACTACGTAGGTGGGCCGAAAGGAGCAATCGAAAATCCCTTGTATTAAGAGGAGCCAGACAAGTAGGAAAGACTACTGCAGTAGAGATGTTTTCGAAGGAATTTGACCAATACATTTACCTCAATCTGGAAAAGAGCGAGGAGAGAGAAATATTTAATAGAGAATATCCTTTTAAGGATTTGCTTACAACACTTTTTCTCTATGCCGAAAAAAAACGAACAGGTGGTAAAACATTAATATTTATAGATGAAATTCAAAACTCCCCAAAAGCAATTGCCTTGTTGCGATATTTTCACGAAGAAGCAAAGGACCTTTATGTAATAGCAGCCGGGTCATTGCTTGAAAGTATACTTGACCGGAAGATATCTTTTCCGGTAGGGCGTGTTGAATTTATGGCTGTCCGCCCATTTTCCTTCTGCGAATTCCTAAATGCGAACAACGGGCAATTAGCCGAGGCTCTTAAGCAAGCAAGTGTACCTGGTTTTTTACACAATCAGTTTGTCGCTTGGTTTAAAAAGTATACAACCATAGGAGGTATGCCCGAAGTTGTGAAAGAATATGTGGAAACCAACGAAGATATCACAGCACTTGACACAGTTTACAATAGTCTTATTAGGTCATACATCGACGATGTAGAAAAATATGCTGGTTCCTCTTCACAAGTACCTTATATCCGCCACGTAATCGCAAATGCATTTCGGGAGGGAGGGAAGAAGATTACCTTTGAAAAATTTGGTGATTCCAGTTATCGCTCAAGAGAAATGAAAGAAGCCTTTCGTGTGCTTGAAAAGGCTATGCTTATTCATCTTGTACATCCTTGTACCTCAGTAGAATTACCTGTAGCTCCGGTAATAAAGAAAAAACCACGCTTGCATATCCTCGATACTGGTTTAATAAATCATTCTCTTCAAATAATGGGAACTTTGGTATTCGAAAAAAATATTAATGACGCACATCGTGGAATTATTGCGGAACATATTGTAGGACAGGAATTGCTGGCTTCAAAGTTCTCAATAATGAATCAGCTGAACTTCTGGACACGTGAAAAAGCAGAATCCAGCGCAGAAGTAGATTACATTCTGCCATATAAGGGCAATATAATACCAATTGAAGTTAAAGCAGGAGCTATAGGAAAGTTGCGCTCTCTGCTTCGATTTATGGACGAAGCCCCGCACTCCATAGCTGTACGCGTGTACCAAGGTGAATATCTGGTACAACAAGCCAAAACCATAGCAGGGAAAGAGTTCACCCTCTTAAACCTCCCTTTGTATATGATACACAGAATTGAACGAGAGCTTGATAAATTAATGTAGCTAAGCCAACTGGAAAAGATGGATCATTTACCACCCAGAACCCATGCTCATTGCTTTGATAATCAACCATCCAGGATTCTTGATCTTTAAACCGCTTCAAAAATTGCATTAATTACATCTTCCATATTTACAAAGGTGTTGGTAGAAAAATTCCTTTCATGGAATACGGGATCGTTGGGGGAATAAAGCTGTTTTAAGTAGAGGTGCGTCGGAGCAAAATTTTTAATTTGGTCAATCCGTGATTGTCTCGTAACTTAGTTACAACCAACAAACTGATGTAATGAGAAAAATAATCTTACTCTCGTTTATTACCACATTACTTGCCGCTAATTCTTTTGGACAGGAGGAGATAAGCAAGATTAACCTGTCAGAGAAACATGAAGTTTTATCAGGTTTTGATAGACTCTTTACTTTCCCTGAAGGTGACAGTATAATACATCAATTTGATAAAATCCTCTCTCAAAACAGAAAATTCAAAGATGTGGGCGATAATTCCAATGTGCTGGATTCAATTGTTTCGTATGTTTTCTTAAATGAATATGATTCTGTGAGGGATAGCAAGATTGAAAACAGGTATGATGATGTTGGGGATCGAACTTTATTTGTAAGATATGATTGGGATTCAGAATTAAACGCTTGGCTTATTGTTAGCAAGTCTTTTTATTATTATTCCTCATCAATTACAGGGATTATGGCTTCTTCTAATATTAGTTTTAACCTTTTCCCCAACCCCACCTCTGGCATCATCAACATCACAGGATTAACTGAGACAGCAGAGGTGAGAATATACTCAGTTCAGGGGCAATTGTTGAAATCAGATAATCATATTGAGAACATATTTGACATATCTGATCTTCCAGCTGGCGTATATTTCCTGAATCTTACATCTGGCAAAACAGTAATAAAGAAGACCATTGTTAAGAGGTAATTATAATACTCCCAGAGGATTATCCTTGCTAATAAAGCTTATCGATAAATAGCAAAATAATCCAATCATTATCTGTTAAATCATTGACGGCTTTGTTTTCAAGAGGATACATCATGCCTCCTTGATCTTCATCAAAATCAAAAGCCGTTTCACTGCCAATACCTTCGGTGCCATAAAACTCCCCTTCATGCAGATATTGAATGACATACCGGGTACCGGGATTAATAGCCAGGTTCTTAATTCCATTCTCCACGCCTATTCTTGCCCATTCATCTTGCCCTTCTTGCTTGATTCTAAACTGAAAAGGTTGCTCAAATCTTGGTATGTTGTCCTGCATCCATGCTTTAGCTTCGGAAGAGGATTTCCCTTCCGTTCCTAATTTTATCGGACCAAGACGTGATAAAAATACCTCAAATTGATATGTATCCATTTGGCTGTTTTTGTAATCTACCTCTAAAAAATAGGTGTCATCGCCACACAAGGTAAGTTCCTGTTCGAAAGGTAGTCCGAAATTGTCCATCTCGGGCGTATATACACGACCAAGAATAGCCCAGAAATCAGGACTCCATGGGCTTGAAAAGACCAGCTTGATTGGTTCATTCGTAGGCACATTGTGAATCTGAAATGTCCAAAAACCGTTGATATCAACACCGTCATCAGGCATCCATCCATGCATAGCTAAAAGTAAATATTGATGATCTATCCAGACCCATTCTCCATTCATTTCCTGATACAAATCCAGACGAGATTCAAATGATTGTCTTGGATGATTAATAACATTGTGCCTAAACTTTCCTGATCCAGGAGGATCTTCAATTATTTGGACTTCCATTCCTTTTATCCGAATACGAATAGGCCTGCTTTTCTCACAAACCAAGCCTGTACTAAGATCCCAACCCAGCATTATATTATCTTCCACGAGGTTTTGCATCTCTATGGTCACCACATCAATGGGATCGGGGATATAAATGGAGCGAGTTTCAGGATTATAGTAGCCAGATCTACTATTCATTGCCATAATAAAAGCTTCACTGAAGGCTTTTCTTGACGATTTGGGAAGAGATTGAAGCACCTGGCCTGCCTGGATGGATATTTCCAAAGGATCTCCTGTGTGAGAGGAGGCACGATTTCCCTGCGCATCATATAATTCATAATGAAGGGTTCCAATAGGAGAAATTGATACAAACTCAAGCTCACCACTGGCAGTTTCTCTCCATCCTCTGTATCCAAATGGAGTTGCTTTGAGAGCTTGAATATCGCTCCCCGAGAAGAATCCAGCTTCCACTGATAATTTTCCTGATAAAGGCCTGCCTTCCTCATCTAATAATTTGGTACCACTTTTGAAAATGATCTCGAAGTTTCCATCTGGCGAAGCCATTCTGGAATCCTCCTCGATCGAACCATTTGCCAATGAGAACGTGCTTTCAAACCTTGAAGCCAACACCCCTGAAGGTGGATGATCAAATGAAACCAGGTTGACCAGTTCATTGATGGTGCCTGCAGTATCGATCGTCACCGTAAAAACAGATGAAAGATAGCCAGGTGCCGATACATCAAAAACCAGATCTTTGCCGATCCAATCGCCTATTCCGGCAAAGTAAGGATTCAAGCCAAAGGAGATCACGCCGGCCTTTGAAGACAATTTAGTGGGCAAATACTCACCGTTTGCATTTATTATCAAACCCTCAACCGGGTTACGCAATGAAATGCTTACTTCTGTGGGTTGGTCTTCCCCAATATAAGCTTCCGTGGCAGCATCATAAAAGTGTATCAAACAGGATGTTTTGATGATATTAACATCCATGACCACAAGAAAATCATCTTGATTTATTTCAGATCTCTGACATGAACTAATACTAAGGATGATCATGAAACTGGCTATAAGCTTCATTGTCAGTCCCATTAGTATTGTGGGAAAATTCTTCATATGACTGGTTTAGTTTCGCTAATGATAGCGATTTTCTAGTTGAAAGACAATACTTATTCCCTTAAACGATGTCGGGATAAAAAAAAAGACCTGATTTCGTTATGAAAATCAGGTCTTTTGCTTTTATATGCGTTTTGCTCCGCGGACCAGGAGGGACTCGAACCCCCAACCTCCTGATCCGTAATCAGGTGCACTATCCATTATGCTACTGGTCCATCTCCATTTTGTTTAGAGAGCTGCAAAGATAACACTTTTTCGTTTACGTGATGCTAATGATTGGATCTGTCTTTTGTTATTTCATCCTTAATATCAGCCATACCTGCAACAAAACAGATTCTCACTTCCTGGATATCCGGTCCCAGACCCTCCTGGAAGAAAGGAGTGAGGTAATAGCTCCCCGAGATTCCCCATTTTAGTTTCTTGTTGAAAATCATAGTACTTACGCCATATTTGACCTTATTAAGACTGTAAGTCTTCATCTCAGAGGGAGCAATTACATCTTGCACCTTTTCATCTCCAATTTTGTATTTTGACTTAAACTTTGTGTAGAAAGAATAATCGAAGAAGCCTCCTATTGAATACAACCAGTTCTCTCCAAGCTGGATGTTCAGATCCAGAGGGACATAAAAAGAGCTATTGATTAGCTTGCTTTTTCCATATCCAAAGAAGGTATTCACATAATCGTGATCCGGGTTTGGATCAGGCTCCCAGCTTACAGTTTCACCATCAAGGTTCAAAACCAGGTTCTGAGAGAAGCGAAACTTAGATATAGACAATCCAGCCCCAATACTCAGGCTTATATGGTCAGTACCAAAATTTACCAGGTCAATTGACGATCTGCCAGTCAGAACATCAGTTAATCCTGAACCAAAACCTTTAACTGAGGTTTGAAAATCAGCTGCATCATTTCCAACAAAGAAATTGTATCCCGTTGCTTGCTCTTGTTTTGCATACTTAAAGAATTGAAATCCAATCTTATGTTGTGCGTTGAGCGTTGAAGTGAATGCCACAATCATTATCAGAGTGGCGAATAGTAACTTGTTATTTTTCATAATATAAATATTTAGTCCGGGGTCCGGGGTCCATGGTCCATAGTCGTTAGTCGTTAGTCGTTGGTCTGTCCATGGTCCGGGTTTATTTTCCTATTAGTACTCTTAAATAATATATTGGGTTTTTTAGTTTTTTTCTTTCATCCAGATTATCTATCATCCGTGTGAGTGATTTTCTTAGATACTCACTT
>Ga0233437_1001634_pt1 | contig 39693 bp, 38 predicted proteins | sample SI_122_August201_FD_182714 | JGI IMG/M metagenome (GOLD analysis project Ga0233437, IMG submission 182714) | Seawater microbial communities from Saanich Inlet, British Columbia, Canada - SI_122_August2016_200_MG | ecosystem: Environmental > Aquatic > Marine > Inlet | place: Canada: British... | reverse complement strand
GTCAATAGTTTTCACTGGGTTTTGTGGCACTACCTTTTGGTGGTCAGCTGATGCCCGGTTCTAATAATTTCAGTATGTTAGATGCTTTTATGACCCAAATTTTCACTCAAACTGTTGAAGAAGAGTTAGAACCATACTGATCAGAATCGTGATATAAAAGGAGTTCCTAAATGCTGGAAATCCACGCACAACTGATTGGGTGTGTTACTTTAGTTATTAGCTCAATTGCTTTTGGCATCTTGCTCAGGAAGCATTCTTCAAAGTCTTTTGCTGAAGCAATTACCATCGTTATGCATCTGGTAACTCTTTTTGCGTATTTATTTCCCTTTTACAAGGTTCTATCTCATGGAAATATTACTCACTATGATGTGATGTTGGGCATTCCAATATTAGAATTCCAGTCAGGGTTAAAAATAGTTGGCATGGTAATGATTCTTTTAGGAATTTGTTTTATTTTGATTTCATTTTCAAGTTTGCTGGAGCATGGGAGGGGCCTTCCGGGTTTTATTCTCTCGCAAGAGTTAGCATCTGTGAATATATATGCCTATATTAGAAATCCAATGTCTCTTGGTTTCTATCTTACATGTACTGCAATTGGATTAATTACAGGTTCTACGTTTTTTACACTATGGTCGCTGACTGTGATAATTCCAGCCCATATTTGCTTTCTAAAATTCTTTGAAGAACGTGAGTTAGAATCGAGATTTGGGCGACCTTATATCGAATATAAGAAAAGAGTGCCATTCCTCATTCCCAAATATCGTGATATTTCTAAACCCAATAATGAGAATCATGACGTTTAAGAATTTTAAAATCCAACCTTCCGCATTCACAGGGACGCTCGTAAACTCGCGCCTGTGATGTGGGTCATTAGGTGTTTTGGGGAAATGGAATGTATCAGGAATTAGAAAGAGATGAATACAATGAAGTTTGGGATCGATTTGAAGAACAATTCAAATTCAATCCTTCAGTGAAAAGTTCTGAATGGCCGGGAATAATCGAACCCAAACCTTCCTTTACTATTACCTGGAGGAATCGTGATTTGGTGAAGAACTTATAAAGATAATAAAAAATTCTTTACCAAGCTCATTTTTAACAATAATTAGAGAGAACACCTAACAAGGCAAATTAACTCGGATGCAAATCCCGCTGCGCTCCATTTGCGGCGTTCTACCCCTCACAAATCTTGACAATATGTACAACTATTGTACAATTGTTATTACCAAACCCTGGAGGGAGGCTGTATGGACATCGTCATTGATACATCCGCATTAATCGCAGTGATTGTCGGGGAACCTGAACGAATCAAAATTATTGAAATTACACGAGGAAACACTCTTATTGGACCGGGGTCTATTCCCTGGGAAATAGGTAACGCCTTTTCGGCAATGTTCAAACGCAACAGGTTGACGATTCAGGCGGCTCAAAAGGGTTTATCAATCTTTTCAGGTATTCCACTTCGGTTTATTGAACCAGACTTTGTTAAGGTACTAAAATTATCCAAACAAACAAATATGTATGCATACGATGCATATTTCCTGGATTGCGCTATCAGGCATAAAGCACCGCTATTAACGTTGGATAAAAAACTCAAATCATCTGCTCAAAATCTCAATGTCAATACGATGGAGGTCTAAAATGCAGGTATTTTCATATTCAGAGGCCAGGCAAAAGCTTGCAGCGGTTCTAAAGCAGGCCGAAAGCACAGGTAAAGTTATTATTCGGAGGAAAGACGGCCGTACCTTCGCTTTGGTTCCAGAAAAAATCGCATCTTCGCCCTTAGATGTACCAACGATAAAAGCAAAGGTAACGACAGATGAAATTGTTGATATAATCAGAGAAGGAAGAGAAAGGTAGTAAAGGGGTCAAGTCTACATTTAACCGTTGGGCAACAAAATATCAAATATTCCAACATGGTTTATATCTTCGAATCAGATGAAACAGAGCAAAATATAGCCTGCAAAACCTGGTTAATAGGACCGGCAAGTACAGGACGGCATTAATAACGGTCAAATGTTGATTTGACCCCCAACTTAACGAAATGGAATACATATGAAAAACAACGGTAAAATCACACTGGTTACGGGCGGTGCAGGGGACATCGGCAAAGCGATTTGCCTGAAATATGCTGCAGAAGGCGATATTGTCATTGTCGTCGATATCTCGAAAGATCAGATCGATGTCCTGTTAGAGGATATCGCCGCGGCAGGGGGTACGGCATTCGGGATCCCGACCGATGCAACGGATACAGATCAGGTTAAGGCGGCGGTTCAGCAGGTGATGGACCGCTGGCAGCAAATCGATAACCTGATCAATGGCGTGGGGTGGAACAAACCCATGCCGTTTCTTGAAAGCGATGAGGCATTATGGCAGAAAATCATCGACCTCAATCTGATGACGACGTTTCGCTTCAGTCATAGCGTTATACCACACATGAAGAGGCAAGGTGGCGGAAACATCGTCAGCATCGCATCCATGCAAGCCAGACGCCCTGCCCCCCAGGCCATACCGTACGCCGCGTCCAAAGCCGGCATCGTTGCCATGACCCGCTCTCTTGCTACTGAGTTGGCTACCGATGGTATCCGGGTCAATTGCGTCTGCCCCGGAGTGATCGATGCCGGTCTGGCGAGAGTCTTCCGGAAGGAAAACCCCGCCTACATCGAGGAGCTCCAAAATATCGTCCCCATGTCTCGAACGGGTCAATCCGAAGAAGTCGCCAGTGTAATACATTTTTTGACTTCGGATGCGTCTTCCTACATCACCGGACAGAGCATCAGCATCGATGGCGGCATCGTTACACTATGACGGGGATTATCTTAACGCCTTAAGGGTTTGGGAACCTGCCCGCCTTGGGGGGATTAAAAAACGACTGTTTCTCCATCTTTCGGGATCATCAACCGGGATGGGGAGATGGCTTCTTTATCGGCCATTTGTCTTAGCGCCTCACGCGTAACCGTGCAGTGGTCCAGTGATTCCATGTGGATTGCGACGACCACCGCCGCCTTGGATGCCTTGACCGTGGTGAAGGTCTGCTCAGCATCCATAATTATCGATTCAAAGTCTGGAATCGTTGCACCGCCCGAGTGTGTAATGATTACAGCGGGGGTAAACATTTTTATAGTATCTTCCACTTCCTTACAAAAAATGCTGTCCCCGACCCAGTAAACGGTCGGTTCCCCATGGGCCTGAAATACAAACCCGGATACGCTGCCCATACGCTCAAGAATTTCACCCCGGCCATGTTTTCCGGTAGTGCGGGTGATGGTAATTCCTTCCCACGTATGAGAGTATTCAATGGGAATGACGTTTTGAAATCCTTCTTCCGCCATCCGATCTTTATCTCCCGGTTGGCAAAACATAGGCATCTCCTTTGGCAGCGCCGGATTTACTGCTCTGTCAAAGTGATCCTGGTGGACATGGGATACCATGATGCCATCTATCCCCTTTAGAATCTCTTCTATTGGAAACGGCAAATCGATGGTTGGGTTTCGGGCGATGCCGGCAAAGGGAACAAGCGCATCTTTGGCTGCCAGCATCGGATCCGTCAAAAACGTTCGGCCGGCATAGGTGATTTTCATGGTTGCATTTCGGATCAGTTGAATCTTCATAAAACGCCTCTTTTTTCGGTTTCAATGGACGACTTCAACTTTAGTCGTTATTCCAAACGGTTTCATATATTGCGAGTACTTCATCTGTCCGGATATTTACGATCTTAAAGGAAATCGGAAACGGGGTCTTCCGGTTTTTCGGATTCTCTGGGCACGACCTTTGAAAACGGCCCACCTGATGCAGAGCGACCTTACCCCCCACCAGGCCGCCGACCTTCCCGTAAAGAATAAATGTTATCTCCTCTTTTATTTCTTTCAGAGACTGCAGCCGGGCACTGCGGATACCATTGAAAATAAATTCCGTAAAACCTTGAAAATCGATATTGATACCGGCTGCCTTGCCGCTTCCGAAATACTTCCGGTTTGACTGCCTGCATTCCAGAAAAGCAGGGCCGTAGCAGTCTTTGCACGTTTTAAAGACTGAAAAAAGCTCTGCAAAACCTCCCCTTACCCGGAGCCTCAAGGTCATATCCGATGCGTCGTATTGAATCTCGGCATTGCCCCGATTGTCGCATTCCACGATTTTCCCGCAGAAAAGGTCACACTCGTCGGGCAGACAATCATACCACCAGTTTATGATCTTGTATAACAGCACACGACTGTTTTCAATGCGATAGGTCTCCGCGTAGAAGGCATCACAAGGAAAAACATGGATGCAGAGCAACACAAAAAGCAGAAGTAGATATCGCTTTTTCGACATAACCCCGTGTGGTGGCGTGCGTTTATCCGCCCAGCCGGTTCCGGATCTCTGAATAGATCGATGCTGTTACAGGAGTTGCTACCCCTAAAGATTCGCCCTCCCTGACGATGGTGCCGCCGTAGAGATCCCCCTCGTTTAATTTGCCTTTTGTTTCGACGTCCCGCTGGTAGGATGTTTTTGTTTCAAATGGAAAATTGTTCCCCTTGCTAAAGGCGTCCTCTATGATCGTTGCAGGCAGGTCGATTCTTTTTTTGTCTGCAATGGCCTTTATTTCCTGCATGATATCCAGGGTCAACTTTTTGGCCTTTTCATCCGTTAAAATTCCGCCGATTGTTTTCCCGGTATATACGGTTGCCAGGCCATAGGCGGCAATAAAAATGTACTTTGACCATATGGCGGGGAAAGGATCATCATTCCATTCAAAATTAAATCCCATCTCCTCGAAAAATTTAACAACGTTTTCCGCCTTGAAATCCGGAAAACCGGGACCCTTCCCGAACAGGATCTTGCCGTCACCGCCGTTTTGGGAGATAACTCCCGGGCGCTCTATGTGGGTACCCACATAGACGCAGGCCGGAAGCACGATACCGGTATCCAGATGGACCCTGATTCTATCATGTATATCCGCACCGTTTAACAGGGGAACAATGATCGTCTCCTTGTTTACCTTCGGCCCAATCGCCTTTACCGCCTCTTCCAGGCCATATCCCTTTACGCAGAGAAGGATCAGGTCCGGGTCCGGCACGTTGTCTATATCATCGGTTGCCAGGGTCGGTTTGCCGACAAGGGTCTCGTTCGGGGTTATCACCGTTAATCCGTTACGGTTTATTGCATCCAGATGGCTTCCCCTGGCAACAAAATAGGCCTCGAGATTTGCATCTTTTTCTGCATTCATCCGGCAGGCGATTTGACCGCCGAAAAATCCGCCGACACCGCCGACGCCAAAGATACATATTTTTTCAATTGTCTTGTCTTTTCCCATAATAACTCCATTTCTAAAGCGATAATCTGTCTCTGTTGCCAAATACCATAAATGCCCGGTTTAATTTACTTGAGCGGTTGGGTGTTCAAACGATACTGTTTCAATGCGTCTATCAACCATTTTTCCGTCGGCACTGTTTTACCGTTTTTCATCCGGACCTCATAGCGTTTTCCGCTGATCATGCTTTTTGTAGCGGCATATCGGATAAATTCTTCAGGTGTCTGAATCTTTTCCTTATGATAGTCGTATTTTTTCTCCATGTGTGCAGCCGCTTCAGACGGTGTGTGCGCCTTGTCGTTTCTGATAAAAACGACATCTGAATGCCGGACATAGTCGAGCAGGTATTGAATCGCCGTATCCGAATCCTCGGCCGGCGCAATCGACGGAACAACAAGGGCCAGTATAAAAAAGATGATACAATATATTGTTGCAGTTCTTCTTTTCATATTTTCAGATCGTTAGCCCCCCGCAGCCTCGCATTCAATTTGGTACCCCTTTCTTACGTGGCATTTGAGGTTTTTCGACTCTGAACGTTGAACTCTGAACCACCCAACCCAGGTCATACAAAGGCGGCAAGAAGTGCCATTAAACCGAAAGCTGCAGCCATTATGCCGAATTTTAAACCGCGGTCCCGTCTTAAACTGAATACTTCCGACATAATATCCACAACACCGACATAGACAAAGGTTCCCGCGGCCAGTGCGTCGAAGATAGCTTCGATGCCGATTGCCGCTCTGCTTGTAAGAAAAACATTGAATGCCGATCCGAGTATTATCCCCGCCGGCGTCATTACGGAAAACAGTGCAATGATACCGTAGCTTCTCGAAAGGGCCACCTCAGCGGCTCGAAGACTGCTGCTCAATGCAAAGGCAGCCGATCCCTTGTGGGCGACGATGGCAACAAAGACAACAACAGAAGACATCAGCGTTTTATCAAGGCCCAGCGAAGTCCCGGCGATGATGGAATGGATGGACAGCACCAAAGTGAGCACAAAGGGGTATACCGGCCGTCCCTCGGACATGCCCCCCACATCCTCTCCGCCGAGCAACACCCTTTCCAGAAAGAATATCAAAAGAAAACCGCACCCGCAAATAAACAGGGCAACCGGAAACGAAACATCGCCGGCAAAGGCCTTAAAATTCTCCTGGGCATCGGCAAGCATATGGAGGAGGCCGGCGCCTAAAAAGATACCGCCTGCAAAGGCATCTCCCAGAGGGAGCAGCCTTTCCGCCCGCGCCGACACACCGATTCGAATCGGCGCCATCCCCCCGGCAATCGCTGTCATTACGATGAATACAATTGCCAGTCCTTTAAACCATAAAATTTCCATATTCCAAATCATCTCCTGCACCCGTCTTAGACCCTCAATCAGAAGCACCACCCGATGGCAGGTCACCTCCTCTGTTATGTTCATACCGCAACTGCAGCATTTCGACAAACAGCGCAAACCCCATGGGCAAATAGATGTATGCTTTGGGAACGTGTTTGTGCAGGCCTTCCATAAATATCGTGATACCGATGGTGATGAGAAACGAAAGCGCGAGGATTTTGAGTGCGGGATGGCGGAGGATGAACTCACCGATCTGTTTTGCAAACGCAAGGATGCCCGCAAAAGAGATCAAAACTGCCGTGATGATAATCCAGATTTTGTCAGTCAGGCCGATGGCCGTAATCACCGAATCGACGGAAAAAACAATGTCCAGCAGAACGATTTGAGTGATAACCACCGTAATGCCCTTTGACAGATCTTCAGTAACGGGCGCCGCTTCTTCTTTGAACTCGATGGTATGGTGAATTTCTGTTACCGCTTTCCACAGGAGAAAAAGACCACCTGAGAGAAGAATAAGATCTCTTATTGATAAATGAAATAGGATGGGGTTTGTCAGACCGGTTAATTTCAGCAGGACAAAGAGCATGACGACCCGGGCAAAAAAGGCAAGCGCCAGCCCGAAAATCCTGGCCCTATTTTGGTGTGACTCCGGAAGCCGACCCACAAAGATGGAGATCACCAGGATGTTGTCCACCCCCAGCACCAGTTCGAGGCCCACAAGCAGCAAGAGCAAAGCAAGAGAATCCGCCATGGTTTTCCTTTCTATCAACATGGGTTGAGCGGTTCAGGGTTCAACGTTCTGGGTTGTAAAGTCATGACAGGATCTGTTATCAATCCCTGACTGAGCAGAAGTCCAGGATACGCTGAATCCGGCAGCCTCAATATGGTTTTTTTTTACACTAATTACCGGAGGTGTCAAGCACAGACCTGTATCCATGCAGCCCCCATGATCATCCGTAACCTGATAATCAAGAACACTTGATTTTTATTGATAATCGGAATACAAAATCTTTTAAAAAGGAGGAAGAAACCATGACAGATGCAACCCAACAGACCATTGAAGTTATTGAAACCGACAAAGCCGGCGCCCCGGTCGGCCCCTACTCCCAGGGAATTAAAGCGGGTGGATTTGTGTTTGTTGCCGGAGAAAAAGGGATCGATCCGGCCACAAATAAAATTGTTCCGGGCGGTATCGAGGCGGAAACCCGGCAGACTCTGGAAAACATAAAGGCGATTCTTGAAGCCGCCGGGTCCAATATGGACCGCGTGGTGAGCACGTTTGTGTTCATGACGGATCTATCCGAGTTTTCAAGAATGAATGAGATTTATGCAGAGTACTTTACGGCCAACCCGCCGGGCCGGACCACCGTAGAAGTCAAATCGCTGCCCGCAGGCGCCGGTGTTGAAATAACGGCCAACGCGCTGGCCTAGTGCCCCATAGAGGGACTGTATGATACTTTGCTTTCATTCACCGCAAAGACGCGGAGCACGCGGAGGATTAAGTCATTAATTCAACTTTCGGGTTTCGTCCAAAAGGAGTGAAATGGGTGATTTGATGACGATGTGCGCTGTTTGAGCCCATTAGGAGATCTTGCATCAGCGCTTTTGAACCAGTTTCTGAGAAATGATGACATCAGATACCCAAAGGCAGCATTTAAAATTTTGGCCTGCGCTGATGATAGATATCCTTTTGGGCGAGTTCGCGCAGCGACAGCAAATTATTTATTTCACGGCAATATGAACCCCGAGAGTTGAGCCCGGATGATCAGGCGGTCACCGCGCAGTCTTTCAACACCTCCGGTTTAAAGGAAAGACCGTGGCCGGGTCTTTCCGGGACCCGGACCATTCCATTTTCAGGGATGACCGGATTTTCCCAGAGGTCGTCCAGGAAATCGACATATTCGAGTATCAACCCGTTGGGAACCGATGCCATTACCTGGACCATCAGTTCGTGAAACAGATGCGGCGCCAGGGTGATGCCCCAGGTGTCTGATACAGCCGATATTTTCAAAATTTCAGTCAAGCCGCCCCGCATCACATCCGGCTGCAGGATGGGAAGCTTTGGGTTTTCAAAAAACGGACGCATATCATACCGGGTAAAATGTGATTCACCGCCGACGATGCGCATATTCAAGGCGTCGACAATCCTAAAGTACCCGTTAAAATCCTCTGCGATCACAGGCTCCTCGAGCCAGTAAATATCATAGGGTTCCAGTTTGTGACCGACCTGTATGGCCCGGTCCGCAGTCCAGGCCATATTCACATCGATCATGATATCGATCTTGTGTCCCATGGCATCCCGCATTTTCCGGACGTTTTCCACATCCGTAGGGTCATCGTAGAGATGACCGACCTGCATTTTTATGGCCTGAAACCCCTGCTCCACATAACCGTGAGCTTTTTCAACCATCCCGTCGCCGCCCAGCCCCCGCCAGCAGCCGCTTCCATAGGCTGGGACCTCGGTGCGGCAGCTTCCCCAGAGCCGGTGCAACGGAAGCCCCGCTTTTTTACCCACTATATCCCACAGGGCAATATCCACCGCTGAAAGTGCAAACAGGGCAATCCCCATCCGACCGACCCAATAGGTCGACTTCCAGAGCTGCTGCCAGATCTGTTCGATATCCGAGGCGTTTTTTCCGATCAGTTGCGGAACAATGAGTTCCTTAAGGCAAGCCTCAATGGTTGCGATACCGCCGCTAAGCGGCATCAGATAACCCATACCGACGATGCCAGAAACCGTCTCGATTTCAACGACCACAAGCTCCCGGGGGCGGTCGTAGTCAAAACTCCATCGGGGCGGGTCCACAAACGGTACCCGGACAAGTGTGGTCCGAACCTCTTTTATGATCATGGCTTAACCTCAAATAATAAATTGGATTCCGGGGCGATTGACGCCATATACATGACGATCTGAGATATTTCTGTCAAGCAGAAAAAAGGACCGGCCGTACAGATTGAAGCCCATAGCAGCTTGCTGCGGGGTATCAAAGCGAAATTTATCCTGCAGCCCTAACCCGCCTTCGCTTTATAGAGCTTCGGCGAAAAAACTTTCCATTTGCGGATCAGTGTGTTTAATTATAACTACTCAGGTAGACAGGCTGAAGGCAATTAGGCTGAGGTATCACAGGAGGGGGACACGCTGTAATCATACGGAACTCAGAACGTTTGAATTAGCCTACAGCCTAAGCAACCTGAACAGTTACCTATAATTTTAATCAATCGGAAACCCGAAGCTGGTATTATGAAAGGCCGATTATGATGGTGCACACCAAAGCACCGGAGAGCCATCCGTGACGGCAATCCATCCGTTTGTGGGAAAATTAGAGCAGGAAACCACCTCGGTACTCGACACCATCCGTGAAATGGTGGAACTGGAGTCGCCCACCACCGACAAAACAGCCTGCAGCCGTTTCGGATCCTATCTTAAACAGCGGTTGACAAACCTGGGCGCTAAGGTGGAATCTGTTTCCTGTAAGGATTTTTCAGATCATATCCGGGCAACCCTTCCCTTTGGGCACGGTACTCAAAAGCCGGCTATTATGCTCCTGGGGCATATGGACACGGTGTGGCCCGTGGGTGAAATAGAGCGTCGGCCCTTCCGTATCGAAGGCGACATGGCCTTTGGCCCGGGTATTTACGATATGAAGGGCGGTATCGCCCTTGCCATCCACGCGTTGGAATATATGAAGCGGAACGGTCATACCCCCAAACGCCCGATTCAGATGGTCTGGAACAGCGATGAAGAGGTGGGCAGCCCCACATCCCGGAAACTGATTGAAACGGTGGCTGCCGAATCAGCCCATGTGCTGGTATTTGAACCCGGTGATCTGCCCGAGGGACAGGTCAACACGTTCCGCAAGGGCGTGATCAATTTCAAAGTCGAGGTAAGGGGTCGATCGGCCCATGCCGGTGCCAATCATCCGGACGGAAGAAACGCCATCTGCGAACTGGCCCGACTGGTCCTTCGACTGGAAGCCATGACCGACTATGATATCGGAACCACTGTAAATGTTGGTAAAATCGAAGGCGGAAACCGCGTCAATGTCGTGCCCGCGCATGCAGCCGCATCAGTTGATGTGCGGGTATCAACCGCCCAAGAGAGCGAACGGATGCTTGAAACCATCCGATCCCTGGCCATCGCGGAAGGTGGCTTTCGGGTCACCACCCGGGGTATCCAGAGCCGGCCGCCCCTTGAGCGGCATGCTGCGGTGGAAAACCTCTATAATAAAGCAAAGCAGGTGGCCGAAAGCCTGAAACTGTCCCTGCCGGAGCGCCCCAGCGGCGGTGCCAGCGACGGCAATTTTACAGCCGCCATGGGAAAGGGCACACTCTGCGGCATCGGTATCGTCGGCACCGGCGCCCACGCCCTCGATGAAAGGATTGTAATCGACTGGATTCCCAAGCGGCTGGCCGTCATTATCCGTCTTTTGGAAATACTTGATTAGAAACAGCCAAATACCATTCCTAAACAGGGGGCATGATAAATAACAGAATTTTTACCGCAGACTTACGCAGACACACGCAGACAGAATTCGTTTTATTCCTGGGCGACTTGCCCAGGAAAATTTCTGCGTTAGTCAGCGTATGTCAAGTGAACACAGTGAGAGGGCGGCTAAGTTAAAACTTGGACGGAGGAACCATGAAACAGATCAAGGTAACCGGATCACATTTTGAGGTGGGATTTTCAATCGGTGAGTATTTTTCTTCGGAAATCCAGACAGCCATCGCCGAAAACACCACCCTGCAGGAGTCATTTCTTCCCTTTCACCGCAGCTCTGAAGGAAAGGACCTGTACCATCGACTGTTGTCGATCCATCAAAAGGAATACCCGGACTACATTTCTGAAATTGAAGGCATCGCCCGGGGAGCAAACGTCCCTTTTACGGAAATCTTTATCCTGAATATGCGGGGAGAATATCGGGGCTATGTGAAAAAACCGATCCAGCAGGGATGTTCCACCCTGTCTCTTATCGATGGCGGCAATGCCGTATTCGGTCACAACGAGGACGGATCTCTTTTTTATAAGGATAAAATGTACGTGGTTGAAGTCCATGTGGACAACAAACCGGCGTTTACCGCATTTTCATACCCCGGTTTTCTTTGCGGAAACGCTTTCGGGTTCAACAGTGAAGGGATCTGTTTCTGCAACAACGACGTTGTTCCCGAAAAACTCGAGGCAGGACGGGCAAGGCATTTTATGGCCAGATCCCTGTTTGAAGCAGACACCATCGAAGCGGCCGTCGAAGCCGTCACCCCCGCCGGTCGCGCCGGCGGGTTAACTACACCATCGGGTCTGTCAAACAGCGCCGCATCGTAAACGTTGAGGTCTCACCCGATCAGCACCAGGTTGTCGAAATCCTGAACACGGATTATCGCGCCAACCACTATCTGGACCTGCCGTCCGTTGAGCAGACCGTGGGCGCCTCCAGTCGATGCCGCGTCGACCGGGCAAACAAGAAGCTTCAGGAAACGCCCCCTTCTGGGAAAACCGATGTCCTGGCCATCCTTTCCGACCGGACAGATTCGGATTTCCCGATCTTTCGAACCGGTCTTCCGCCGGATGATATTGCAACCCTTGCCGTCTGCCTCTTTGATCTGGATAACGGAAAGGTGGAAATCTATACCGGGCACCCCATGGAAGATAAAGACAGTCCCCTCGAGTTCTCCATAAAATAAGGAAAAGGGTTATATCAACATTTTATTAGTTGTTTTCGAGGTCTGAAATAAAATGAAAATATCCGAATTTAAACTGGAAAGATACTTTGCCGAACATGAATTCAATGCCCCCTATCTGCTCTGCTGCTCGGACTGCGAGAGCTTGCTGGTAAAAGATCTGTTGGCTCTGGAAGAGAACGGCATGGCTGATTTTCAGAATTTATGGCTGGGATACACCGAATCCCTGGGGCATCCGGATCTAAGAGAGGCGATCTCCAAGCTCTATACCCATATCTCTCCGGATCAGGTTCTGGTTCACTCGGGTGCCGAAGAGGCCATCTTCAACTTCATGAATGTCGTGCTCGAACCGGATGATCATATCATCGTCCATGAACCCGGATACCAGTCACTTACCGAGGTGGCACAATCCATCGGGTGCCGGGTCACCCGGTGGGTCGCGGACCCGGATCGCGACTGGCGGCTGGATCTTAATTTTCTTAAAGACAATATAGAGCCGAAAACAAGGGCCGTTGTGGTCAACTGTCCCCACAACCCCACAGGATATCTCATGAGCCGAAAAGAATTTGAAGCGCTCATCGATCTATCCCGGAAACACGGTTTCCTCATCTTCTCTGATGAAGTCTACCGCCTCCTGGAATATGTTCCGGATACCCGTCTGCCGGCCCTTTGCGATAGGGATGAGCGGGGTGTCTCCCTGGGGGTTATGTCAAAAAGCTTCGGCCTTGCCGGTCTCCGGATCGGCTGGATTGCTTGCCGAAACAAGGATCTCATGGAGAAGATGGCATCTTTTAAGGATTATACGACCATCTGCAACAGTGCGCCGAGTGAATATCTGGCCACCATTGCCTTGAAAAACAAGGTTCCGATTGTCAGACGGAATCTGGATATCATTACGGAGAATCTTTCCGGACTCCGGGCATTCTTTGACCGGCACCAGGACCGTTTCCGATGGGTTTCGCCCCAGGCGGGGCCCATCGCATTCCCCAGGTGGCTGGGAAAGGGAACGGTGGAGGAATTCTGCCGGGACCTTCTGGAAAAAACAGGTGTGCTTCTTCTTCCGGGAACCCTCTACCAGGGAAATTTTCAACACTTTCGCATCGGCTTCGGCCGGAAAAATCTTGCCGAATGCATGGCGCAATTGGAAGCCTACCTGGACATAAGATGAAAATCTGGGGTTTCTAATCTTTATGCCCTATAAACCAATGCCATGCCACCGACAGAATGATACTGGATGCTGGATGCTGGATCATGCACTGATAATTAACCCTTTTTATACAGTTTCCAGAATTCCTTCAATAGCGATCGCAGTTGGGCCACATTCCCAAGGTCCGTCGTCTGCTTGCACTTCATTGCATAAACGAGCATGCCATGCAGCAGTTTCAGCTTTTGGGCATATTTATCCGCGGTCGGTTTGATGCGCTGGGTCATAAAATACTGGGATACGATATGCTGGATTTCATTGGCGTGGTGTTCTTTGTTGGAAATCCATCGAACCAGTTGATTGTAGTCTGTCATTCCGCCTTTGCTCAACTCGACGATCTGGTTCATGGATTTTTCGATGGTGGTTGCATGTTCGGCAATCAGGTCGTGTCGAAGCTGATCATCGTAGATACCGCATGGGATCTCGCAGTGTGCCGAAACCATGCCGGCAGTAAAAAAAAGCACAAACCCTGCAGTCAATAGAAGAACAATTGTTCTTTTCATGGCAATTCTCCTTTAGATGAAACGTCCTTTATAAAAGATCAGTCAGATTAATTTAGAGTAGTTCCAAACACTGCATTGTCAAGCAGAATAGGTGGGTTGATCGATGATGGTCCGATCAGGTCTCAATATCAAACAGCCGACAGGTGTTTTCCCAAGTGGAAGCGGCTAGTGCTTCCGGTTGTTCGCCTCTTACTTCTGAAAGCTTCATCAGAACAGTTCTGACAAAGGCCGGTTCATTCCGCCGGACACGATTCCTTTCCGGTGTGGGGGTCAGATAGGGGGCATCGGTTTCAACCAGCAACCGCTCCCCGGGAATCATCGACACCATTTCGCGCAGCGGTGCGCCCCTTTCCTTATGAGTCACAATACCCGTTATTCCGATATGTAAACCCATATCCAGATACTGCTCGAGTTCAGCGCTGTTTCCGCTGAAACAGTGCACCACACCCGTGCGCCCCTTTTTTGGATGTGTCTTCAGTATTTCGATCAACCGGCCCTCGCTGTCCCTTTCGTGAAAGATCAGAGGCAGAGAGCGCTCATCGGCAATCTCGAGCTGCCGGACAAGGCATTTTTCCTGGTCCTTCCGGGGGGAATACATCCGGTTGAAATCGAGTCCGACCTCACCCCATGCCCTGACCTTGGAACTTTTAGCAAAAGAACAGATGGCGGCAAAGGCATCATCGGAGCCGGACGTTGCATCATGGGGATGAATTCCCACGGACGCATAGAGTCCATCGGTTTTTTCTGCCAGAGAAACAACCGCCCCGGAACTTTTTTCGGTGGTGCCCACCACCATCATCTTCATCACCCCGGCCGCATGTGCCCGGTTAATCACGTCTCCGGCATCTCTTTCGTAACTCTTGTCATCCAGGTGGCAATGGCTGTCAAACAGGTTCATAAATATATCCTTTGGATCTCAGTGTCTTTGCGGCAAACGCAACCGTCGCCGGCTTGTCCCGGTTGTCGTTTACATAAAGAAAAACAGCACCAGCAACAGGGCCAGACCGGCGCTCATAGCCATCCAATCCCCCGGGGTCATCCGGAACTCTTTTAGAAAGGTGCGCCCGGTCAACCCGAATCCACGGGATTCCATAGCCTCCGCAAGGGCTTCGGCAAGCTGGAATGCCTGGATCAAAACCGGCGACAGAAACGCCGGATAATGACGGAGCGCCGCCCACCCCGGTTCCAGCGGAATACCCCGGGCGCGCTGGGCATCCATGATATTTTTTACCTTCCGACTCATGACCGGAACAAACTGAAGAGATGTGCTCAGCACAAAAGCGACAGGGTACGGCAACCCGGCTTTTACCAGGGCGTTTGCCAGGTCTTCGGGAAGGGTTGTGGTAAAAAACGCAAAAAACACCGAGGTGAGTGTCAGTAGCTTTAAAGCGGCAAATCCGGCTTCGGATAGATTCGCCGTCCACCAGATGACGGCGCCGAAAAAAATGGACATCGGAAGCACCAGCCGCAGCCAGCGGACATATTCCTTGAACCGGCCGGTGAAACCGATAAAGGCCGCCAAAAGGGTAAAGGCTGAAACCAACCACCCATACCCACCGGCACCGACCACCCATGCCGCATAAAAAAACGTCAAAACAAGCTTTGTGCGGGGGTCCAGTTTTTTAATGATAGTCGTTGTCATCACTAATTTTACATTTGGTTTTTCATTCGATGTTGGACGTTCGCTGTTCGATGTTCATTTTTTTAGCTTCTCCTCCCCACAATCGATGGGCATCCGTCGGTTCGAGATGCGCCCGCTCAAGGGCCTGCTTATTCCCCATCACCTCACCGGGCCGGCCTCTGGCTATCACCTCCCCTTCTGCCAGCACCAGCCACCGGTGGGCGTGGGCTTCGGCAAAGGCCAGATCATGTGTCACCAGTATCAGGGATTGTCCCCGATCCCGAAGCCGGGTCAAAAGTCTTCCCAGGGCCCGCCGAAAATACCAGCCTTGACCTGCGGTGGGTTCGTCCAGTGCCAGGATGGCCGGTCGCGCAGCCAGTGCTGCGGCAAAAGCCACCCGCTTTTTTTCACCGCCACTGAGGCGAAAGGGCGCACGGTCAAGCAGCGGTTCCAGATGCAGGAGCGCCACTAGTTCCATGATCCATGATCTGTCATAGCAGCCAAGGGCTTTTGCGCCCACTTCAATCTCTTCTATGACCGTCAGCTTAAAAAACTGGTTGTTTGGGTTTTGAAAGGCGATTCCGATCAGGCGCGCAAGCTGCGACGTTTTTGTCTCCCGGGTATCTTTGCCCATAACGGCCACGCGTCCCTGAGACGGCCGGAAAATTCCGTTTAAATGTTTGAGCAAAACGGTTTTCCCGGCACCGTTGGCCCCCACAATTGCCAGGCACTCGCCTTTGGCCAGGGTAAAATTGATATCCCTTAAAATGGGCTTTCCACCGATTGAAAAGGAGAGGTTTTCAACGACCAGAGCCGAAGGGGCGCCATGGGGCAGGGGCGCCGGTGTTTGGGGTTTCAGATCGTTTAACGCAGACATATCACTGGGCAGGGCAACAATTTCATGGATATCGAGCGGTACCGGTTTAAGGCCCAGCCTTTTCCCGACCCGGACTGCCAGGGGCAGCTCCAGTCCGTAATGTTCCATATCGAGGCTGACCAGATCATGGGGCGGGGCATCTGAAACGATCCGCCCCTTATCAAGGACCACGATCCGGTGGACATCCGGGAGGGTGTAGGACAATCGGTGCTCACAAATCACCACACCGATCCCGCTCTGGTGGATGGTACGAAGGGTTTCCCGCACCTGGTGAACATGAAAGGGATCCAGGTTTGCATAGGGTTCATCCAGCACGATCAGGCTGGGCCGGTGAGCCAGAACAGCGGCGATGGAAACGAGTTGCTGCTCCCCCCCGGAGAGTTCATGGGGATTTCTCCTGAGCAGATCCGGGATGTCGACCCGGGCGGCACTTTCATAAATCCTGCGTGCGATCTCCCGGCGCGGCAACCCGAGGCTTTCCAGGCCGAAAGCGATCTCCTGTTCCACGGTTCCGTTGAAGAGTTGTGTTTCCGGGTCTTGAAACACCATCCCCACATGCCGGAAAAGATCACCCACCGTCTGGCTTTTTGCGCTTTTTCCGGCAACCCGGATATCGCCCCGCAGCTCACCGTTATGGAAGTGGGGGATCAGCCCGTTAAACGTCCGGCAAAGGGTCGATTTTCCGGAACCGCTGGGGCCACAGACAAGCAGGAATTCATCCGCATCGACAACAAGATCGATATCGGCAAGCACCCATAGAAGATCTTCTTTTCGGTATGAATACCGGAGCTGTTCGGTTTGCAGAAATGTTGTCAGTTCCACCGCCTACTTTTTATCCAGTTGAACGATATCGGCCCGTTTGAGCAGGTTTATGGCAAGCACCCCCAATACCGCACCAACAAGCGAGCTCCCCAGAAATGAGGGCACCAGTGCAAGAAACGGTATCATCTTGCCCATCAATACAGGTGCCACAAACAGCGCACTGACCACCGGGGCAATCCCCCCGGTGCCGATCACCTCTCCCACCGCACCCAGAATGAGATTTCTCGATTTCCAATACAGAACCCCGGCCAGAAATGCACCGATCATTCCTCCGGGAAAGGCCAGAAGTGTCCCCACCCCCAGGACATTTCGGATAACACCGATAATGGCCGCAATGACAACCGCCCACCCCGGCCCCAGCAGAACCGCCCCCATCACATTCACAAAATGCTGGGTCGGGTTAACCTTGGCGATACCGACCGGAAACGAGGTATAGGGCGCCAGCGCAACCCCTATTGCCACGAGTACTACGGCATATGCAACACTTCGGGTGTCTGTTGCCATCATGATGATATAATTCCTAGTGGGTTCGTCATTGATTTAAGCTCACTATATTCACGCATTCTTAAATACGGATACATCATACCATCGCCTTATTCATTCTTTGAATAAATGTAAAGTGCCTAAAGTGATCTAAAGTGCCTAAAGTTAAGGTATTCTATCAATTATATATTGACCGCGCTGTCGGCGTTCCTCAATTTTAGCTCACTTTAGGCACTTCAAATTTCAAACTTTAAATACCGGCTGATTCAGGGTCATTGTCCTGATAAAAATACGTCACCGTATTTACGAATCAGAGCACTAAGGAAAAATCGGTCACTCGGTCTTCAGACCCGCCTTTTCATATAATGCATGAAAGTGATGGGTCGGCCCGTGTCCCTTGCCGATGGGCAGAGAATGTTCGATGGCGCCTGTAATGTACTTTTTGGCCATCCTTGCCGCCTCGAAAAAATCTTTTCCCAGGGCCAGGTTGGCTGCAATGGCGGACGAGAACGTGCATCCGGTGCCGTGGGTGTTTGTGGTTTCCAGACGGGCGCTCTCCAGGGCCCGGTAGCCGGTTCCGTCAAAGAGAATGTCGGTGGAAAGTTCTCCGCCCAGATGCCCGCCTTTGACGACCACTTTTTTTGCACCCAGATCCAGCAACCTTTTGGCCGCCGTTTTCATCTCTTCCAGATTGCCGATTTTTTCTCCCACCAGGGCTTCGGCTTCATAAATGTTCGGGGTCACGACCTCTGCAAAGGGAAAAAGATGCCGAACCAGCGCATCCTGGGCATCCTGGTTCAAAAGCAGATATCCACTTTTTGAGATCATTACCGGGTCGAGTACTACCGGCGGCAAGGAGACCTTCTTTAGTGAATCCGCAATGGTTTCGATCAGCGGTATGCTGGATACCATGCCTATTTTAACCGCGTTTATGGCCGTGTCTTCAAAAAGACAGAGAATCTGATCCTGAACAATGTGCGGTTCCATCTCCTGTACCGCATAAACCTTCTGTGTGTTCTGCACCGTTACCGCCGTGATTGCGCTCATGCCGTAAACACCCAGCGCCTGGAAGGTTTTCAAATCGGCCTGTATTCCGGCGCCGCCGCAAGAATCGGATCCTGCAATGGTTAACGCTATTTTCATCAATGGTATCTCCTTTTACCGGCTTTTACAAAATTTACCAGGTTACGGTTGTGCAGATAGATCAAGTTCGTTCCATCGGTTTTGAATGAATGAGCATAGAGCATAGTGCATGGAGCATAGAGTATGAGCGGCCTGGCAATATTCTCTATGCCCTCTGCTCTATGCCCTAAGCCCTTTACCCAAGTCAGCCGATTACGGCCGAATCGTTTTATCCTGTCTATCCGGTTGATTCTGTCTGAAAATCAGGAGACTGTCGAAAAAGCCGGGGAACCGCACAAAACGGCAATTTGAATGGAAAACGCTTTTGGGAAAGGTTCACCGAATTCCCTACGACAGTGCTAACTGTATCAGGTTCTATGGGTCTTTTCTCAGTTCTGCATCTAACAGAACACCCCAACCGGACCGGAAATAAAAGTACCAACCTGTACTGAAAATGGCAAGCGGTTTTTTTTAGGATCGTTTAGGTCAAATAAAAAGTTTCACCATGTTTTATGTCTATCCATCTGTCAAGCAGTCCGCTCTTTTCAAGCTCTTTTCTAAGGGCCATCGGCGGGTAATGCACCGGTTCATCCCCCAGACGAAAAGTCCCCCAGTGAATGATCACAAGCCTTTTGGCTCCCAGTTCCGAAAACGCCTGTACGGTTTCCTTAGGATTGATGTGACTCTGTGCCATAAACCAGCGCGGCTCAAAGGCACCGAGGTTGATAATGGCAAGATCGATATCAAAATCATTTCCGATCTCCTGAAATCCGTCAAAATAGGCGGTGTCGCAGGAAAGATAGATGGTCGGGCCTCCGGCGGTCCTGATGATGTAAGAGCCCCAGAGCGACCGATTGGGGCCGGCCACCGGATTCCGCATGGTCCAGTGATTGCTCGGCAGAAAGGTAATCTCCCGTGTTCCCTGCTGCTGGGTGTCGTACCAGTCCATCTGTGTCCGGTTGCGCATACCGGTTTCTTTAAAAACTTCATCATAGCCCAAAGGGCTGATCACATGCGTATTTTTGTCGAGCTTTGACAGAGACGGGATATCCAGATGATCGTAATGGCCATGGGATATGAGAATATGATCGGGTTTCGGCATCTCTTCCATGCTGAATGTGAATGGGGTAAAATCCTTAATGAAGAAGAAGAGGTCTGAAAAGACCGGATCCAGCAGAAGGTACTGATCGATATCTTTGATCATGAGGCTCGCATGTTTTAAAAAAGTCACCGATACGCCCCGGTGCCCACGGATGGAATCCCAGTCGACAGATACGGGACGGGTGGGTTGATCTTCCAAATCGTTTTTGAAACGGTTTGCGCTGAAAAACTTCCAGCGCATGAGCTGCCGGAAGCGCCCCTTTCGGGGGATACCGACCGGATTGAGAAAGCGGCCGCCTCCGTGATGTACCTTTTTTAAAGCCAGTTCCCTGAGGCTGCGGCCGTTTAAGGGTTGATAGTGGAGTCCATCCGGTGTTTCTGATCCCATGGCCATTGACCCTGGATAGAGCGGCATGGCACGCATCATGATCATGGCCTTAAAACCGGTCAACAACCTCTGCAGGAAGTATCTTCTGCTCATCCTATCGAATCTGCATACCTTTATGAGGGTTGTTTATTTATGGTTTCCATGCTGAAAGGACCGGATATTCAACGGTAGATTGGCAAGATAGTTCCCGTTATGGGCATGACACCGGCCCAGCGGAAATGCTTCAGGGAGCTGCCCCCGGATCGAATCAAAAACCTCCGGCGGGCAGGCAAAAAGCAATTGGTAGTCTTCACCCCCTTCAAGGACCACCGTTTCCGGGTTCAGAGCATACTTTTTACAAAACGATACCAGATCAGGATCGAAATACCGGGGTTTCAGATCGAATTCAATCGTTACATGGGAAGCCCGGGCAATGTGAACGGCATCACCGGCCAGGCCGTCGCTGATATCCATGGCACAGGCAACCTCGTTTTCTGCAAGCACCTTTGCCGCATCAAACCGTGCCGAAGGGGATATGAATTTTGAAACCAGGTCGGGAAACCCCGCATCCTTTTTCTCCAGGCAGCTGAACCCGGCCCTGGCAAGCCCCAGCGGACCGGTGCAATAGAGCCCGTCACCGGACGCTGCCGCCGAGCGGGTCGGAAACAGATCGTCTCTTCCCTCACCCACGGCGAAAAGGTCGATGGAAAATTCCGCACTGCGGGAAATATTTCCACCGCCAAGCGCACAACTGTAAATGCCGAGGGCATCCCGGATACCCCGGTAGAGCGATTCCACAAACGGATCGGAAATATAGGACGGCAGCGCCAGGTTGATAAACAGGCTCACCGGTACGGCATAGCAGGCGGCCAGATCGCTCAGGGTAATGGCAACGGATTTTCTCCCGATCTCCTCCGGTGTCTGCCAATCCAGGATAAAATGGACCCCTTCTTTCTGGGTGTCGGTGGTGATCACGGGATTTTTGAGAGTATTGAGAAGACCGGCGTCATCTCCCGGAGCGATGCGGGTAACGTCTTTTTTACCGGTTAAGGGTTTCCCAGCTGTCTTTAAGAGTTTTTCGATCAATCCGAACTCATCTGCCCAGGGGCGGACAATTTCCCTCGGAGAGCACCCGCAGACCCTGGCGAGTATCTGCGCACTGGCCTCGGGGCTCTCTGCCCTCGACACTGCGCTGATCACGGAAACACCGTCAGCCCCCTGCTCAAAACAGCTCTTTGCGTTGCTGCTGTCGATGCCGCCGATGGCCACCACCGGCAAATCGGTCTGCCTGATGATCGCACCAAGGCCGGACAGGCCGGTTACCGCCTTGGCATCGGCTTTTGTCGCGGTAGCAAAAACCGGCCCCGAACCGATATAGTCACATCCGGAAAAATCGGTTCGCCTCAATTCATCCAGGGTCGACACGGAAACCCCGACCAATGCATGCTCCCCCATTATGCCCCTTGCCGCCGCCGGGCTTTCATCGCCCTGGCCCACATGGACGCCGTCGGCGTCAACGGCTTTTGCCAGTAAAATATTGTCGTTTACCACAAACGGCACGCCGTTGCATTTGCAGAAATCTCTGATCGCTTTTACTTCAGCAAACCGGGATGAAGAAAATTCTTTATTACGATACTGGATCAGCGTTGCCCCGGCTTGAACCGCACATATTACCTGTTCCAAAGGGGATAGATCCGACCCCCCGTGGTCGGTAATAAAGTAAAAGCTCAGGGCATTCTTGACAGTGTCAGGCAACATCTTTTCTCCCTCCGGAGGACTTGCCCGCCTCTTTCGGATTAAACCTATGGACCCAGCGTTCAAACTGCGCCACCTTTTCCGCTCCGAAAGGCAGCAGGCTCGCCTTTATGTCTGATATCGATTTCGGATGCGAACCCGATGGGCCGGTCTTTGAAAAAAACTTGTCCGCATAGCTGATGATCTGCTCTTCAAGAGAGACCGGAACCATGTCTCTTTCCGGCAGCGGCAGATGATTTGCGCGTATGTCTTGTGCGCTGATACCGACACCGATATGCCGTTCGCAGACAAGGGCGAGCCGCGTCAACCCCTTTTCCTCAAGCAGCTCCCGGCCCAGAAAACCGTGGCAGATGTATGGGCGGTCCCCGCTGCACCCGAGCTTCGGGGCATGGGTATGAAATATACCGATATCGTGAAGCATGGCGGCTTTCCGGATAAAATCAAGATCAGGATCCAGATGGGAAACCGCTTTTGCCGCTTCCAACGCAAAATCACCCACCAGTTTTCCGTGAACCACCAAAAGACGATAGGCCAGAGAGCCTGGATCGTAATACTCAGTGAGAATGCTCATGGGATCCAGCATGGTTCAAGTCCTTAAGTAAGGTCCGAATTTCGATTTCCGAATATTAATAATAACTCAATTTTCGGGATCCATATTGTCGGGAAATGAATAATTTGCTGTCGCTGTGCGAACTCGCCCTTAAGGATATCTATCATCAGCGCAGGCCAAAATGCTAAAATTCCGTTTCTCGATATCCGATGTTTGAGCCTGTTAACCATTCGTTCGGGAGCGCTGATGTGAGATGTCCTAAAGGGCTCAAACAGCGCACATCGTCATCAAATCACCCATTTCCCTATTATCGGGCGAAACCCGAAAGTTGAGTAATAACCTGATGGAGACCACATTTCGGAAATCGAAAATATTCTAGGCTTTTCCCGAAATGAGCGTCTTCTCGATCAAATCATCCAATGCACCGTCCAGCACGGCATTGACATTTCCGATTTCAAGATTGGTGCGGTGGTCTTTTACCATCTGATACGGATGCAGCACATAGGATCGGATCTGGCTGCCCCAGGCGATATCACCTTTTGAATCGTGCATCTCCTGCATCTTTTCATTCTGCTTCTGTTTTTCCACCTCGTAGAGCCTTGCCTTTAAAACCTTCATGGCCATCTCTTTGTTTCGGTGCTGGGATTTTTCCTGCTGGCATTGAACCACGATTCCGGTGGGAAGGTGGGTGATACGGACCGCACTGCTTGTCTTGTTCACATGCTGGCCGCCGGCACCGCTTGCCCGGTAAACATCGATGCGAAGATCCTTTTCATCCACATCGACAACGATATCATTGTTCAATTCCGGATAGACAAAGACCGAGGCAAACGAGGTGTGTCGTTTACCGCTGGCATTGAAAGGAGATATCCGCACCAGACGATGCACCCCTTTTTCCGCTTTCAGGTATCCGTAAGCATACCGGCCGTTGGTGGTAAAGGTAACGCTTTTGATACCGGCCTCATCTCCCGGTTGGAAGTCGATAATATCGGCTTTGTAGCCTCTTTGCTCAACCCACCGGGAATACATCCGAAACAGCATCTCTGCCCAGTCCTGGGCTTCGGTGCCGCCGGCACCGGCGTTTATGGAGACAATGGCATTGCTCGGGTCGTCCGGATCATCCAGCAGCAGATTCACCGAAAGGGTCTTGATCCGTTTCCCAAGTTTCGGAATCTGACGCATCACCTCTCCCAGGGATTCATCGTCTGATTCTTCGACGGCGAGATCCAGGAGGAGATCGCAATCTTCAACATCACTGTTGACCCGATTGAATCGGTCCAGGGTGTCGGTCAGGGACGCCCGTTCTTTCAGTATCGGTTTCGCATTATCGGGATTTGCCCAGAAATCATCTTTTGAGAGGATACTTTCGATTTCTGCAAGTCGATTTTCTTTGGTGGGGAGGTCAAAGATAACCTTTCAGCTGTTCTAATTTCAAAAAAAGATCCCTTAACGATTGTTTCAGTTCAACAGACATATGATCCTCCTTCTCTATGTTTGAAGTGAACTAAAGTTGTGGAATGCTGTCTATTCTAAAATGATCATCATCCTTAACTTTAGGCATTTTAGGCACTTTTAATTTTAGGCACTTCTTTAAGACGGTATTCTATCAAAAATCAACTCATTTTTACAATCAACATCTTCACCCCCGCCCAGATCAGCGCAACCGCCAGACAGACCATGGCCAGCAGATCGCCCCACCGGGTATAAAGGGTCTTCTGGCTCAAAAGCGGAACTGTCTGGATCTGGGTGGCATCCTCAAAGAGTCGGGTTGCGGCCATGGTTCGACCCGTCGGATCGATAAACCCGCTGATACCGGTGTTTGCCGCCCTGACAAGGGCTCGCCTGTTTTCCACGGCTCGAAATGCGGCCATGGAAAAATGCTGAAACGACGCACCGGTCCGTCCGAACCAGGCATCGTTGGTAATATTTATCAGAAGTTCCGCGCCATTTTGTGTCATCTTCCGGGAAAGATTGGGAAATATGATCTCAAAACAGATCTGCATGCCGAGTCGATGCCCTCGCCACGGGATGGTGCTCCCTTTCCGGCCGGGCACAAAATCCCCCACCTCAGCCACCATTTTCCCAAGAAAGGGAATATACGCCTCGAATGGGATATATTCACCGAAGGGAACCAGGTGAACTTTGTCATACTTGCCCCCGATTGAGCCGTCCGCCCGGACAAGGTAGGCTCGGTTGTAATAATCGATCCGGTCTTTCCGCTGCGTGTAGAAGGGGCTTCCGAGAAGAAAATCGATGCCGATCTCCTTTACGCCGTCAAAAAGTTTTTCTGACGGCTCCGGGTCCAGTTTCAGATAAAAAGGGGTCGCGGTTTCAGGCCACACGATCAGATCCGGTGACTGCTTCCCCACGGTCCGGGACATGCGGATATATTTTTCCGTAACGGCATTTTGAAATCGATGATCCCATTTTACGGCCTGATCGATATTCCCCTGCACCACGGCCACCTTTGCCGTGGGTGCGCTGTGTGCCCATTGTTCGACGGTTTGCAACCGATGTTTGCCGTAAACCCAAGTCAGGCTGAAACAGATGATAAAGACAAGACCGCATGCGGCGGCAAATCTTTTTGATACACCGGCACCTTTCCAGGTTTTCCCGGTTAAAGAGAGAAAAACCAGCGACACGGCAGCATTTGACAGCAATATGAGAAAAGACAGGCCGTAAACACCGAAGACATCGGCCCCCTGAAGGATCGGAAGCAGTCGATACTGGGAATATCCGATCAGCTCCCAGGGAAGACCGGATAGCAGGAATGAACGCACATATTCAAGGGCGACCCAAAGCACCGGTGTCAGGATAAAAAAACTGAGCGGGGTTCGGCAAAGACGGATGAGGGCATAGGAAAACAGGGCAAAAAAGAGCGCCAAATAGCAGGCGAGCAGAAACAGGATCGCGACACTCAGGTACCATGGCAGATAGCCGTAGATTTGCATCGTATGAACCAGCCAGTACATGAGCGTCAGAAAATGGGATACACCTGCGAGAAATCCGATCCGAAACCCGCTCCCGGGTGATAGCCGGGACAGGCAGATCAGCAGGGGCACCAGGGCAAACCAGGCAGACAGAGACAGGTCGATCTTTGGGAAAGATGCCGTCAGCAGAATACCGCTGACCACCGCCCACAATTCATTCTGTTTAAAAATACGTTTTATTCGCACGACGTCAGCATCCGGATTAAAGCACTATAAAGAATCTGCCACAAAGGCACAAAGACACAAAGGAAATCATTATGTTTTTTTCTTGGGGCCTTTGTGACTTCGTGGCAATAAAACAGAATCATTTAGAGATCAACCGCTCACTATTTTTCCGATGTATCTTTTTTCCATAAATAGAAATAGAGCAAAGTACCCCCTGCGATCATGGCGCTGCAGAGAAGCTGGCCCATTGAAAATGTAAGAAAGACAAAGCCGAGATGGGCGTCCGGCTGCCTGAAAAATTCGATCATAAGCCTTACCAGACCGTAGCCGATCAGATAAATCGCCAGGGTGGCGCCTTTGGGCATTTTTTGTTTCCGCAAAAACCAGAGGACCGTAAAAAGAAAAATCCCCTCGAAAAAGGCCTCATAGAGCTGGGATGGGTGCCGCCGTCCGGTTCCCGTAGCCAGTGGGAAATACATACCGATGGGGGCGGTGGTAACCCTTCCGTACAACTCGCCGTTTATGAAATTGCCGAGCCTTCCGAAGGTATAGCCCAGAGGGATCACCGGAGCAAAAAGATCACAGGTTTCCCGGTAGTCCAGCCTGTATTTCCGGACATAGAGCCCGCTGACGATGAGCACACCGATCAACCCCCCGTGGTAGGACATCCCCGAAATGCCGACAAACTCGACACCGTTTCCGAATTGAAAGGGGAGCACGATTTCAAGGGGGTGATCAAGGTAATACGAAAAATTATAAAACAGCACGTACCCGATGCGGGCTCCGATCACAAGCCCCAGGAGCATGTTCACCGTCATCTCTTTGACCTGCTCCACGGTTATGGAAAAGCGCTTCTCATGCTCGACCCGGTATGCGGCCAAAAAGTAAGTGATGGCAAATGCGACAATATACATCAATCCGTAGTATTGAATCTTAAACACGCCGATTTCGAAAATAACGGGATCGATATTCTCCGGTATATGCTGCCAGAAGCTCCAGAATCCTGACGGTTCCAATATATCTCCTTGTCTCGATCAGTTTAGGGATACAATAGATTAGAAAAATATACGCTCCGGGTCAAATGATTCTATCCGAATCCGGCAACATTTTCAAAAGGAGGCCCTACAGGTCGCTTTTTTTATTTGCAGCCCGGTTGACCCCTGCCGAACCGATTGTTATTTTGATGTATTCGGGCGGAGCGACAATATCTGAAAGCGGGACGCCCCAAAAATACTAGAATGCAAACGGAGATTCCATGGCCAAAAAAGAAACGACCAAAACCGATATGATAAAAAACAGCACGGCATTGCTGATCTCACTGGTCGCACTGGGTATCGGCTTTCTGGGAGGTGTGGTGTTTAGCGCCTATAAGTCCGGATCAGGGGTTCCCATACCCCAGGCTGCCCCGCAGCAACAGGCGGCTTCCAAGAAACAACAGATGACGGCGGACCAGGCCAATCAGATCCTTGCCCTTGAAAAAGAGGCGGCTGCAGATCCGAACAACAAGGATTCCTGGATCCGGCTCGGAAATCTCTATTTTGATACGGACAATTATACGAGCGCCATAGGCGCCTATGAAAAATCCCTTTCAATAGACGCGAATAACGCAAACGTCCAGACGGATCTGGGGGTTATGTACCGAAGAAACGGTCAACCGAAAAAGGCCGTGGAAGCGTTTAACCGGGCCATTAAAATAGATCCCAAACACGAAGTCTCCCGGTTCAACAAGGGGATCGTCCTGCTCCATGATTTAAATGACAGAGAGGGCGCACTGCGGGCCTGGGAAGAGCTGCTGTCGGTCAACCCGACGGCGATGACCCCCAGCGGGCAGCCTTTGAGAGACCTTCTGAAACGGTTCAAGGAAACCCCGGCCGGATAGGTAAAGGATCCTTGACCAGTCGAAGATCCCGCGAAGCGGGGAGGACCATGCTTTGGTCATCCCCGGATAATAGATGATCCAGAGAATTCAGAAGCCAGGAGCCGGAAGTACTCAGATGTCGCTCCGGCAAATTTAATAGTTACCGATTGCGCCGTAGGCGAATACCTTTTCTGAATTCTTGTATTCTGACTCCTGGATTCTTTTCGGGTTGATTCCGGCAAAGCGGGTTAGCGCTACCCCCCCGTCGATATACGGCCGGGGGGATCTATGCATATTTATTAACCTCAATTGACCGAGCAGCAGCCGCCGGATCCGGATTGGGACTGCTGGAGCCGTTCCAGATTCTTGTCATAATAGACGACCTCTGCGAGAACCTTTGAATTGCTGTACCATGCTTTAAACGCATTCTGCTTTTCAAATTCGTTTCCGGCGCCGGCTGTGACCTTTTCCTCTATGTACGTGTTGATCAGTATCTTGATCTCGTGTTTTTTCTTGAAATAGTCAAAGTCATATCCCATTTCGGCTACGGCCTTTTTCAGGTCATCCATGCTCTGACCGCCGGCTTTGAGAGACGTGTTCAGTCGATCTTCGAAAACTTCTCTGTCAAGTTTGAACCCGGCTTTCTGAATCTCCTGCATAAATACACCCTCATTGATCAGCTGGGCAGCGATCTGAGATTTTAGATTGTTCTCAAGCACCTGCCCTTTGGAATCTGAAAAAACGGCATCCCCGTAGGTACCGGTATACCGCTTTTTGGCGATTTTCAGCTCCGTTTCGAAATCGGCCCGGGCAATGTCCCATCCACCCACAGAGGCGATATAGTGTTGCGATTTGGCGGAAGCCATGTCCTGCTCCTTTTTTACCGCTTCGGCCGTAAGAACCCGCTGCACCTTTGCAGGGTAGCCGCTTGCGGTGATCGCCCCTTCGATGCGGGAAACATCGGGTACCATTCTGTTGTCGTAATATACATCGGTTTTCCCGTTTGCAATGTCGACGATGACATCTTTTATCCCCGCGATCCCATCAAGGCTCCCTTTTATTGTTGCAATACAGCCGGAACAGGACATGTTGTCGACACCCAAAACGACCTTGGCCGTGGCGTCATCGACAGCAGCCGTGGTTTCCGGTGCAGGGGGCGCTGCAGTGCGACTGTCGGCCGGGCCGCTGTTTGAATCGATCTCCCTGATACTCGGGGTAGTTTCACTGACCGTCCGGGATCCGGCCGTCTCTTTGGTTTTCTTGTATGCAAATGTCACGGCTGCCGTAATAATTACAAAAAACAATACAAAGACCAGAATCATCTTTCCGGAAATATAGGGTTTAATGCGCTGCATATGGTTTATCCTCCATAATTTTTATGTGTAACTTAGACGTTTGTTGAGGCAAGGCTCCCATTAGGGAGCGGTCGGCAATCAGCCGTCAGCTTTGGTTGAATATTGAAAGATTTACATCTTTTTCAATCTTTCTCCTGATTGTTCATCGCTAATCCGCCTTCGGCGGAACAGCTCTCAATTGAGCGTTTTCGCTCAATTGTGGTCGTAATCAACAGATGATTGAAAGATTTTGAAGGTACAAGGGGACCGGAGACAGATCGGACAGATCGAAGGAAGGCTGCTGCAGGAGATCGTCTCCATGAAAAGAAAGGCCTCTTTCAACGGATTGCCATAAAACCGCAAGCACTGAACCGGAAGAGAGGGGGTCGGTTTGAACCGTTCCTGAAACCGTTCGTTGAAGCACGCCCACCGGACGGGTTCCACTCATCCGGCATGTCTCCACCGGCACCGTCCGGCATGCCGGGTGCTGTGTACTCATGTCGATCAGAATGTGGTGCGACGGACGCAGACCGGTAAAATTCAGTCCGCGGATTCCGTGTGACATTCCCGGGTCCGGCTGGTGGAGCTGACGCCGGGTGCCTGTCTGCCCGTGGCAGCTGCAGCCGTCTTGACAGATAGTTTTGGCCGGAACCGCACCGGCACCCGCAAGAACCAGGATCATCACCCCGGCAACGATCTGCCAAGCAATTTTGCGAATCTTCATATTTATCGACCCACCTCGTGAGGCACTGTACAGCAGAGGTCTGCTGCAGCGGTTGATATTGGATGACAGGAGCATTCATACCACTTTGTGGCAATTTCTGTCAATCCCCTTACCCGGACTAAGCCAGGGCAAACGCATTTGGCCCATCATGACGGGATGACGAGGTGGCAGACAGGGTGTCCGATTTTGGAATCTGGAAACTGTTTGAAGATCCTTAGGGGGCGTTAAACAGGTCCCGGCTCGGCATGTCGGCTACTGTACAACGTATCCACCCGAGATAGAGCCGTAAAAAGAGCTGAACGATCATTACGGCAAAAAGGGATGGCAAACACATGGGCCATGACGGGAAATCCGAACGCTGCGTTCTATGGGAACCGGAGGCGACTGGCTGCCTCCGGTGACCCGGTCCTGGGGGGTGAGATTCCACTAAACTCACTCGGACTCCCTGTCACAATTAGATGGCGCTCAGCAGCGAATAGATGATGGCGCAGATCGCAATCAGGCCCAAAGATAGAAAGAACCATCCCGCGCCCAACGAAAAAATATTGTACCAGGCACCCGGCGGGTCCGCCAGATGTTTCTCCAGTTCACCGTCATCGACCAGTTTTTGGTATTCCCTGGGTCTTTCTTCCTTGAATCTGGACAGCGGGAGCCGCTGGGTAAAGATAACGGTGTCCATGGGGAAATTTTCAGGTCTCAGGTGAGAATTAAAGAAATGAATCGTAAATATAAATCCTGTCGCCAGCAGTGCCTCAAAGCTGTGAATGATCGTTGCGATATTGAGGGCCAAACCCGGCAGGAACCTTGTCGTGAACTCCGGGAAGGCGAGCATCAAACCGGTGGCACCGATAACGAAGGTACCCCAGCCCTCTGCAAGGTAATCAAATTTTTCCCAGTAGGTCCAGCGGCCGAATTCCGGCTTGGACCCCTTGCCGATAAAGTACAGCAGATTGGCTTTCAGTTCCCTGAAATCGCGCGGCAACAGTATCAAGGAGTATTCCTCCTTGAACAGGCCCTTGACGGTCAGCTTGCGCCGCACAAAAAGCACTGCCAGCTGGTAGAGGTGTAGGATGACATAGAGCAGGGCGATGAGGGCACCGGCCATGTGTATTTTCCCCATTACATGCGGCCCGCCGACCAGGTCGTTGACCATTCGAAATACAGGATTATCTGCGTATTTCAACGCCATTCCGGTAAATGCCAGAGTTAAAAAAGAGACGATGATCATTAAATGCAATATCGAGTGGCTCACCTTGAACCGTTTTACGTGCTTATCCCCTCTGTTGTGTTCCTTGACAATTTTTTCTTTGTTTTTCCGGGCATTAAACCTTTCGATAAGGGCTCGGTTCAACCAGAGCACCGAATGGGTTCCAAACCCGGCAAATGTAAAGACGATCAGAAGCGTCATGCCCCAGAATGAATAAAACAGAAGGGGGTTTTTGGCCCTGTCCTGATTGTCCGCATGGGGTAAAAACCCGGCGAAGCCTACGGTGGCCTTCGGGTGGCATTCCTGACAGGTTTTAAGCTTATTTTTCTCATTCAACTTTGAAGCCGGATTCGATGCCGCCAGCAGGTCATGGGTTCCGTGACAATTGGCGCATTTGGCAACCCTGTCGCTTCCCAATTTTTCCGCTTTCCCGTGGTAGGAGGAAAAGTAGGTCTTGAGCAGCTTTTCATGGCAGCTGCCGCAGTTTTCAACAATAGCAAATTTTGTCTCTTTCAGTTTAACGTCGGTGATATAGTGCTGCGCCCCATGACAATCTCCGCACCCAGGGGGCTTGGCGGTTTTCTGGCCTTTCTGTACCGCCGGTGTGTCCATCTGCAATTTTGCCGTTTTGATGTTTATGTCTTTGATCTTATGGGCGCTATTTTTCAGTTTTTGGTTCTCTTTTGGGTGGCAGTTGGAACAACTCGGCCTGAAGATCTCCGGACGTTCGGCGTCGGGAAGGGCCTTGCCGTCTGAAATATAGGCTTTAAAGGCTTCGGGATCCTGGTAGATCTTAACCGTTTCGGGGTGCAGGACCACGTGGCACCGGACACACCTTACCTTACGATGGGCGGATGTCTCAAATTTGGTTTTATCGACAAAGTTGGATCTAAATGTGTCATCGGGAAGATCCTTTAAGACCGGACTCCCGTGGCACTCCAGGCATTGGGTGTTGGTGGGCCCCACTCTGGTGAATTTAATAATGTCCTCATACATTCGGAAAGGTATGTGGGGAGCCTTTTTGGTCATGGTAGAGGTCTTGCTGTGACAGTTGAGGCAGTCGTTCTTTATGATGGGGTATACCTCATTTTTGAAGAAATCGTCGTTTTTGCTTCCCTCCGAGATCCATTGTGCCATAATCTCGATATCTTCATCATCGGCAACCTGATCATACATACTGGTTTTCATTGCCGCGACAATTCGTGGATAGATAGACGCGGCTTTTTCTCTTTCAACGTCAGCATCCGTCGGATTTACAGCAGCTTCAGCAAAAGGCTGAAAAATTGTGCCCATTGCTAAAAAAACACCCATAAAAATAGCGGCCGCAACCACCAGGCGCAACCGTCGCCATCTTTCCAATCGATTGAATTTACTCATTCAGAAAGTACTCCCTATTTTATGAGACCAAAATATCCTGGTTGTCTTTAAAGCCGACTGTATCCGCTGATGATTTCCGGTCATTCAGGAATTACGAGAGCTGAAATCTGTTTTGCCCCAGGATCCGGGCAAAACAGATTTCGTTTTGATTTTTTCGATCTGCCTGGACCTAGGGCCTAATTAAATGACAGCTCTATGGCGCCCTCGTGGTATACGTGATTGATCTGGGAATTATCGAAAACCGAAATTCCGAAATAGTATGGTTTTTTCGTGTCTTTGAACTGAACATCCTGGATGTCCGCTTTTTCACCTGTAGTGACCAGAGCGCGCTTGACCTCCAGTGTCCACTGGCCGTCTTTCCAGTTGCTCTTTACTTTGATATCGGCTCGAGAACCGGTGAACGGCGACAGCACGATTCCTGGAGCGACATCTCCGGTTTTAAAGGTGTCCATAAATTTCGATTTCGTCCTGGGCAATACCCAGTATTTATTCCCCTCACTGAAAGGTGTATTCATAAAAGCCGGAGCGGTTTTGGATTCGTTTACATTGTTTTTATACCCACCGCTCAGTTTATGATCACCTTTACGACCCCAGTTCTTATTCTGCTTCGGATCCTTCGTGTCGTCCACAAACTGATCGTCAAACATTCCCAACGGACCGGTCCGAACACTTTTCCAATGCCACATATCGATGGTCTCGCCCGGCTTGTTGGTGTATTTGCGCCCGGCGGACTTGTCGGGTAGGCCGTTGTTCATACCGTTTTCAGTCAAATGGCAGGAGACAGCACACCCTTTCTTTTTAAATCCTCTGGCCTTTATTTCCCAGTATAGGCCTAGCTTGTCTTCATAATAGGTGTTGTCGTGTCCGGTGCTGTCTTTATTCACGAGCTGCTTCCAGCTGCCGTCCGCCTGCTTCACCCAGGGAAATCTTGCAAGACTCTTGGTCGGGTCCGCGTATTGAATTAAAAAATAGACATTTTTGTCATCGTACAGCGACTTCATTTTGACGATGGTTTCCCGGATGCCTTTATAACCGTTGCTGGGCTCGTAGGGCAGTTGATCCAATTTCACTTCCAGTGCGGTTGCCTTGTCCCATGCTTTTTCCGCCATGGCATCCAGCGTGATCGCCGAGTCGGCCTTCACACTCATCAGCTTCATTTTTTTCGTCTGCGCCGTTACCGGATTTGCGATGATCAGGATTCCGAACACGGCCACAGCCATCAACCCAAATAGTTTACCTGTCCTTTTCATTTTCTCCCCTTTCTGAATTAAAAAATTCGCCTCAGTCGTTAACTTATGTCCAGAGTCACGGGTCTGCACCTTTTTCATCAGATCTGACATCCGGTGATGGAAAATTCGTCCATACCGTGGGTAGCAAAGGCTTTTAAGACGATGAAATCATGAGCAAACACTTCATCAGCATCCAATCCCTGAGGATTGAATCAGAAGCTGACGGATTCTTAAGCTGTAAAAAATGACATTTTGTGGCGTCATACAATGTGGTAAAACCTCATTTATTTTTTGTCTTAACCGACTAATTTTAAAAATATCGGAGAGCCACCCTTCTTATGCAGTATTCAGGTTAAGTTTCATCGCTCCGTACCGTTGGATCATGCCTTTCAGGCCCTTCGGTGTTATCAAAAACACTTTTGAGCAAATAGGATATCTCATCGGTGTCGACCGGTTTTTTCAAACATGCATACATATGGATGCTGATGGCTTCGGCAAGCTCGGGGTGAAACGATTTCTCTGATAGGCCGATGACATTGAGTTTTGGATTCTGCCTTTTGAGATCCCTGAAATAGCGAGACTCGAAAGGAAGGTCGTCCAAGTCGATGATAACGGTTTGGCACCCCACTTCCCGAACTTGCCGTGAGAGCAGTGATATGTGCTGATGTGGCGCTTCGATTTCCACCTGGAATCCTTCGACTTCCAGGAATCGAACCAATGTATGGGCGTCCTCGGTTTCCGTACCCATAAAGATAATCAGCCGCTTCATACTTTTACCAGACCCTTTTCGCATTTGAATACACATCACCTTTCAGCAAAACCTGTGCCATACGCCTGCCAATCCATAGTTTTTTAGTATTGTTTTTTTTATTATTAGTAACCTACCGATAATATTATTTATTTTGAATCCGCAGAAAGTATCGAAGATCAATGCCCGGCGTCTATCATGCGGAAAGGCAATAAAATGAGATCGGGTTTATGTCCGGAATACAAACACAATAGGCAATAATCTAATTTGCATAATAATTCAGATGATTTATCGTGTGCGGAATTCGTACACGCGTGTGGCGTCCTGCAATATTATCGGACACGTGTAATGGCTTTAGAGGTAATTCTCCTTGTGGATCGGGTAAGGCAGGAGTTGAAATACTAATGAATGGTCGGTGTAATCCGGTATTTTTTCAGCTTGTCATACAGTGTGCTCCGACTAATTCCCAGACGTCGGGCAGCCGCTTTCTTGTTCCAGCCGCATGCATCGAGTGAGTCTCTAAGGAGCCTGGCCTCGTTTTCCATTATCGTGCCATGGTCCGCCTCCACGTCACCAACCCTGGTGGACGTTATTCTGGTCCGGATACCAGAAGGCAGATCCGACACTTGCACCTGTTCTCCCTTTGACAGCACCACCGAGTGCTCGATGCTGTTTTCAAGCTCACGGACATTTCCCGGCCACTGATAATCCAGCAGCTGTCTCATGGCTTCGGTGCTGAATCCCTGGACAACTTTATCCTGCTCTGCGGCAAATCGACGCAGAAACCATCTCGCCAGCAGCGGAATGTCGTTTCGCCGTTTCCGGAGGGGCGGCAGCTCCAAGGGAATTACGTTCAGCCGATAAAAGAGATCTTCCCGAAACCGTCCCGATTGTACCTCCTTGATAAGGTTCCGATTGGTGGCCGAAAGCATGCGGATATCCACCGAAATCGTCTGCTCGCCGCCGACCCGTTCGAATTTGTGGGTCTGAATCACCCGGAGCAGCTTAATCTGGGCAGACGGATGGATTTCACCGATTTCATCCAACAGGATGGTGCCGCCGTCAGCCTGCTCGAACCGGCCCATCTTCTGACGGATGGCCCCGGTAAACGCACCTTTCTCATGGCCGAAAAGCTCGCTTTCGAGCAGCGTTGCCGGATAGGCCGAACAGTTGATTACAACAAACGGTTTATCCCTGCGAAGGCTTTTTAGGTGGACCGCGTGTGCCACCAGTTCTTTACCGGTGCCGCTCTCGCCCTGGATGAGAACCGTCGCGTCGGTGGGTGCGATGTCCTCTATGAGCTTATAGACGGTCTGCATCTTCGGGTCTTTGCCCACAATGCCGCTAAATTCAGTGGATACTTCGATGCGGCCCTGAAGATCCCGGATTTCCGTCTCGTAAAGGGAGGCTCGTTTGATGACGCCGGCGGTCTGTTTCAGAATCAAATCGATGACCTCAAGCTCTTTTGTGTCGCACCGGCAGTCTTTTGGACATCCCACAAACAGGGTGCCCAAGGGTTGACCCTCGTGACGAATCGGAATGGCAGCCAACCGATCGGCAGACGAAAGCGTATCAGATACAACCGCTCCATTGAATGCACCTGTCTCTAAGAATGTAATCCTTCTTAGATCGATAACGGCAGCCGTATCGTATCCGGACATCTCTGTCTTGGCGGGCGCGCCCTGTTTCTGGGAAAATGCGGCCAATACCGATCGGTTTTCATTATAGAAAAGCACCAGCATCTGCCGGCAGGAAACGATCTCTCCGAATTTTTCGAGCAGATAGGAGGCAACATCCCGGAGCGTGGTTTGGGCCCCGATCTTCTGGATGATTGACAGAGAACTGCGGGTCTGCCGGTATGCCCGGTCCAGTTCACTGGTCTTTTCTTCCAGGCGGCATGTGTGGTCCTTGACCCGGGAGATCATCTTTTGGAAGGAAGCGGCCAGCGTGCCCACTTCATCGGCTTTATCCATTTCAACACAGATATCCAGATTTCCTTCGCCGAACTTCTCCACGGCACCGGCCAGCAGTCCTAAGGGTTTGGTGACCCGACGGATGAAAAAAAAACTGACAGCCAGGGCGATAAAAAGGATTCCTAAGGTCAGGAGCATCATCTGGATTGCCAGGTGGAACACCTGCTGCCGGTAAGGTTTTTCTGAAAGCCCCAGCCGAAGGATGCCGGCTTTTCCGGACAGAACCGGCCAGGCAATGTCAAAAAATCGGTCCCCTTTCGTCGATTCGATCCGTTTTAAATTTCCGCCCGTATTCGAAACCAGACTGTTTGCGGCGATCAATTCAACGGGGAGCCCGTTTGTAAAGGTGTGTGAAAGCACGTCTCCATCTCGAATCACAAAAAGATAGGCAATCGATGGATGGGTCTTTCGCTGATAATCCAAAAGCTTCTGTAACGACACCAGATCGTTGGTGAGAATTTTATCGGCAGACTCAAGTGCCAGGGCATGGGCCTGGTGTTCGGCCTGGGCAGCTGCCGCATCCAGAAGGCTCTGACCGTATTGGCGGGTGACCAGAAAAGAGATGGCGACCCCGCTTCCGATCACCAGCAGAAAAACCGCAAGAAGAAGCTTGCTTCTAAGACTTTGAAGTCGCATTTACCGTCCCTTTGGATTTTGAACCGTTGGTATTGAAAACAGATTGCTGCATTTTAACCACCGGATCGTACCATGCGGTATCAGGCTTTATAAAACGGTCGATGAGCAGTCGGCCTAAAATTTCTCTGCCTTCGGGGTTTTCATGCATGGTAAAAAGGAGCTGTTGGATCCGGGCTTTTTTTTTCGCGCTCAGACGCGAAGAGGCCACCAGCGGCGGGTTCCCGAAAGGTTCCGATTTTTTGATGATCCGGGCCTTATCGGTGTATACCGGATTCCGGGTCTTGAAAAAGTTCCAGATCTGTCCGTGTACGGCAGCCCCGTCCACCAGGGATTTGGCCACCGCCATGATGGAATTGTCGTGGCTGTACGTGTAGATCGTTTTTCCGAAAAACGACTCGGCCGTCTCACCCTGCTGCTGCAGCCAGTAGGCGGGTACCAGTTTACCGGTGTTGGACTCCGGGTCCGTAAAGGCAAACACCTTGCCTCGAAGATTTTCAAGCCGCTGATAGGAACTGTCCCTGTTGACGATCAGATAGGACTCATACAGGTGTTTCCCCCCGACCACCGGAACCGCCAGCGCTTCGAAACCGTATTTTTTTCTGCCCGAAGCATAGGGTCCGGAACAGATAAAGGCCAGATCGATAACCCCTTTGCCGAGAAGCTCGTTTATTTCTCTGTAGGTCTTTCGCTGGACAAGCTGAATGTCTCGGCCCAGTGCTCCGGCAATGTAATCCAGCAGCTGTCTGTAATAGACAAAGGTCTCTTTCGGGGAAAACATGGCGGCGACTGCCATTCGAAGGGGGGGTGATGCCGGCTTCAGTTCCCCGGGCCGATCGACGTCAACGGTTTTTGAAAAATCGACAACAGAAACACCGGCATCTTTTCCACAGCTGAGAGATGAGAATAAGAGAGCAGTGATGAGCAGGAAACGAAAAGAGATGCCGCACCTCTGCGTCTCACGCAGCTGTGGCATACAGACTCCCAATAAAGTTGTAAAGGTCTCAATAATATACCACTTGGTGGCATTTCTGTCAACCCGCAATCAACCCTTCCAGCAGTTCCCCGAACAGATTAAACGTCGAACATCCAACGTCCGATGTCGGAGTCTTCGCTACCTGGACGTTGGATGTTCATCGTTCGATGTTCATTTTTTTGTTAATCACTCGTCTGAGAAACCACGTTTCTTACGGTATTGAAAGCCTGGATCTCTGGGCCAGGAGTCTATACTTTCCGCATCCCGCCGGCCGATCAGATCCCGGCCAGTTCGTAGAAAACGGTGGCGCTGCACTTGATGCCCTTGTAGAAAAGATCGATCACCATATTTTCATTGGGCGCATGGTTGCACTCGTCGTGGCTGCCGTATGGCACCTTGACGATGGGAATTTTCAGAAAATCGCATATAATGCTGCTCGGGTTGCTCCCTCCGGTGACCGGATAGATAATCGGTTCGTCCTGAAAAGAGGCTCTGACGGCTTTGACCACCGCAACACTCATGGGGTGATCGATGGGTGTTTTAGCCGGCCGGTAGGCGGTGGTTGTTTTCAGCTCCAGATCGTCATATCCATGTTTTTCCATGTGGCGTTTGAACTTGTCATAGATATCTGCAGGATCCTGGTTTTTCACCAGCCTCATATCGATTTTTACCCGGGTCTTGCACGGAAGCACGGTTTTTGTACCCTCCCCCCCATACCCGGAACTGAACCCGCAGATGTTGAAGGTGGGCTGAAACATGATCTTTTCCCAAAACGACATCCCTTCCGGAAGATCGAATGATTTCAGCCCCAGATATTTGAGGGTGGCTTTCTCATCAAAGGGGATATTCTCGATAGCCGCCTTTTCAGCCGGTGTGGGCGGCACGATTCCGTCGTAGAACCCCTCGATGGCCACACGCCCCTTGTCATCCCGCAGGGTGCCCAGAAAGTCGATCACACGCCAGTTGGGATTCGGGACCGGCCCGCCGAACTGGCCGGAGTGAAGATCGCGGTTTGCTTCCCGGTAATTGATCTCAACATAGCAGGATCCGCGGTTTCCGAAAGAAAGAATCGGCCGGCCCGACGAATCCATGGCCCCGTCTGCGTTGTAGGCAAAATCGGCTGCAAAACGGTCCGCATTTGCCATGATAAACGCGTCCAGGCTGGGGCTGCCCATCTCCTCTTCCGGATCGAAAAGAAACTTTATATTCATGGGAAGCGCGCCTTCGGTTTTTAGAATCGCCTCCACCGCCTTTACGTGGGCAAAGAGCTGGCCCTTGTTGTCGGCACTGCCCCGGCAGAAGATCCGGCCGTCTCTGATGGTCGGTTCAAAGGGGGGGGAGTCCCAGGCTTCCAGCGGTTCCGGCGGCTGCACATCATAGTGGCCGTAAATCAGGAGGGTTTTTTCAGCTCCGGTCGATGTGATCTCCCCATAGACCAGGGGTGGGTTGTTCGCACCCCCCATGGGAAGGATTTCTGTCCGTATTCCCACATCTTCCATCATGCCGGCCAAAAGCGTTGCACACTCCGAAAGCCCGATACCCTGGGAACTGATTGAAGGCTGTCGCAGCAGTGTGAAAAGTTCCTGCATGTAGCGCTCTGAATTCCTGTCGATTTCCTTGTAGATCTTTTCCATGTTTTTTCTTCTCCTGTCTATTAACCCTAACGTTGCATAAAATTTGACAAGTTTTCTTCCATAATCAACCAGTTTTTTGCAACACGTTTAGAAAATGTAGAAGATCATTTTGTACTGCCCGATTAGCACTCATCGTGAGTGTGAGTT